>JAABUK010002649.1_pt1 | contig 31859 bp, 29 predicted proteins | sample 5559141 | NCBI WGS metagenome assembly JAABUK01 (sample SAMN10711869, study PRJNA513367) | rock metagenome | isolation source: Antarctica rocks | place: Antarctica: Victoria Land, Pudding Butte nord | collected 2016-01-03 | reverse complement strand
ATTCCGCCTACAGCGGCCGTGGCGCTCTATGGGTCGTGCAGCATTACGCTTCCTCTTCTTCCACCAACATCCTCCCCTTCGTCAATGGACTGAATAATGCAATGGAGAAAGAGATGCCGGGGACGGCATTTGGAGGTTATCTGAACTATGTGGACCCCGGACTGAGTGCACAGGAGGCGCATGCGCTCTATTATTCGAAAGAGGTGTATGCGAGGCTGACGGGGATCAAGAAGGTGGTGGATCCGGGGAATGTGTTCTCGAATCCACAGGGTGTGGGGATATGAAAAGTACCTCTGAGAGTCGAAATGGTACTTTTGAAACTCGATTGAGGTAGCGTCTGAATACAGCGTTTTGCACTTGGATCTTTTTCTGTTCTCTCATGTCAAACCATGGTTAAAAGTGTGACAAGCCAATCGCTACGCTACGTTTGATCCCCTGTGATTAAGCCAACGATCGTCTCATAAGTTTCTACCGCTCTGGTGAAACGTAAAATTCACGTTACGCATACCGCCTGTTTCGAGATCCATGCTCACTTGTGACAGACACGCTGTTAATCCTAGAATGAAGTGAAAACGATCGATTGACTAGTCTTCTGCTGAATCTCAGTTTTGTCTTCTTCGAATCTCTTGATCCTTTGTTGTTTTAAGAAGGTTTCTTTGAAGCTCATCTTAAGTCACTCTACTCTTGCTCTTATAAGCTTTCTTCCGCTCTCTGATCTCATTGAAACGAAAGTTAGAGACAGGGTCGAACAAGGTTGTATTTTCATTGCGCGACTAATCTTTGCTATGCCACCTCTGATTTTGTTGAGATTAATAGAATACCTATGTAGCGCATTCAAATTACAACTTGCGTTCAGCTCATCTTATCAGGACGTTCCTCCATACTATTGAATTTTAATCAAACGTGATAATTAGACTCGACTCTTGATGATACTCAAGTTTAAACGCTTCTGAGGCTTTCATGAAGGCGCCAGGTTGCCCCCAAACAGATATATATTATAGTCATAACGAACTTCGAAGCCCGGTAGCTAAAGGTACTGACAGTTGTCTTATTTCAAATTGTGGATTGATAATCTTCACAGCCATAAAGAGTGTAACATCACTCGCACTAGGTATAGGAAACCGCTCAATCAATCCAAGCTTCAGGAATTCTTCCATGCCCTTCTTTCCGCTCAGCCTTGCGAAATTTAATGGTCCTTTTTGGCATTCGACGCTGAAACCGCTCATGTGCTAGCTTTATCCGTTCTAATACCTCTGATTTCTTGTTATCATTAAACCAGAAACCAAACTCTTTCATCAAATACGCGTGCTGTTGCCAACGTGAATATATATATGGTCAATCTGGACCATTCTCGGAATCGACGGTCAGTACACCATTGTCGAGGCCCGTATGTTTATACTCGTTAAGAACCCTAGACTCGGGTTCTATTGAGTCTGTCAATCACTTTCAACGGACTCTTGGCCGTACACAGAAAGAAAATCTAAGCAGGCGCTTTCGATCGCCGTAATCGAGAGTAGAATGTGTCTTCTCTGGATATAATCTCATTTCTGTTCTAAGATAGTCATTCAGATCTATATCGACGCTGGACAGAATTTCAAGCCATTGGTCTGCCAGAAACTGTGACTTTCAGAACTTCGTGTCATACCTGAAAAGACTGTCGAGTGAAGTTCTTCTATTAAGATATGGCGCATGTAGGCTCGCTTCTTTGACAAGTCTTCGGATCATCAATTTATAGCTCTCAATATTTACTAACCCAAGGTTAATCAACATGCCGTGAAGCCATAAATTCAAACTGTGGTCGGTATCTTTCATGTTCATCTTAGCCATATCTTGTTCAAAGAGGTATTCACAAAGCTCAATAGGAATTCGACGCTTCTGAATTAGAGATGAAAGATGAGTTGAAAGCAAAAAGTTGACCCCTAATTATTTGTTTATTTCTCTTCTGTCCCGACTGTCGCCTACACCAAGCATTCGCTTGGTCTACAAGTCAACGTCTTGATCAAATAGCTGACATATAAACCCAATCCAATTTGTTGACCACCACGTTGATGCGTTGGTCAAGCAGGCTCGTCGCCTTGGCCAAACCCTGATGCTTGGCGCAGAACTTCCTACTGCCGATGAATTATCGGGGCGTTTGCGGTATGATCTGAATTTTTGGCGCTTTTTATTGAGATTTGAACCATATGGTCTTAGTATGATGTCTTCATCTCAATTCGAGCAGTGCATACTAAGCCAACATATACTGCAGCAAACGCTCATATCGTTAAATTAAAATCTCACCTAATACTATTAAGCGATGAAAGCTGAGCCTTCACCTAAATTTCCATCTTCCTCTTAGTAGCATGCCCGAAGAATTTTACAAAGAGGCTTTATCAGCTTGTACAGTATACTTAGAGCACTAGATGCACCAGATAGCTCGACAGCTAAGGTGTCTTTTGATAGTTATAGTTCAGATTCAAACATAGAAGAATGACAGAGAGAATCTACGAATTCTACTGGCCAAACTGAATTCAAGCCGATAACGTGTACTCCTCTTGCAATCTCATCAACACAAATTTATTACATAACGAAGAGTGTCTAGTTTAAGTTTCTATCTAAACAGTCTTCACAGTCTGAGTGAGCTTCCTGCTCACGTGCATCTCTTCATTGAGCGTATTTCTTTTCGTATCCTGTCGTGCTGTCATCGGCTCCAAAGCATAGGCTTGATGTAGATTCGCAGAATTCGCGTATCCCAAGAACGCACGTTCGGCAAGAAATATCTCTGACTCAGCTCTTCCGCGCGGATTTGCCGCAGATGAGCGAAAGGTCCTTTTTTTCGAGCCGACAGAGCCTAGGGAAAGAGCTGAACGAAAGCTGCGAATGATGCTCATGAGCGACCAGCCATGAAACAGGGGCCGAAGTGTTGGTAGGCAAACGACTATCATGCCAACACCCATTTCAAGCATTCCCCAGAACATGAGAATACTAATGATTCCTAAGATAGGTCAGTCAAGCTAGAAAAAAGTTATGGTATAAACAGGGTAGAAAAGAGCACTCGCCTATTGAATCATCAGTAGCGACTTCGACTACTTTCGACTGAAAGAATACTAAACAGGTCAGAGAGATATATCCGACAAAATTAGAATCACAGTGCTTACAAGATGAACCAAGGATCTCAGCAAATATAGTCATACGTGTTATTCCACATGCGATGACTCTGCAGAACGTCAATGAGGTTAACTATGCTTTGAACGAAGCCATACAGACAACGCGTCAACCAGGAAAGTACTCGTCACAGCGATCTTCTGCTTCACTGGCATCTGTAATGCCCAAATCTAGAAATCTCATAGTTAGCTAGTTCAAAGTAAGGGCTCACTGGGTCGTAATATCAAAGGCATTGGTAGAATCATTATTGTCAGATCGACGACCACATCAAATACTGCAAGACAGACCAAAACAACAAAAGTATTGACACACTTGACCTTAAGAATGTCAAGTGTTTCAAAATTAGCTCTTATTGATGTACGGCAGGCCGCAAGGATTGCAATGAAGAACGTAATAGCTCATGCTACTACGACCTCAATCAACGTTCAATTTGCGATATTGAATGCTCGTTCACGAAATATGCGTCGATAGAAAAACAACAGAACAAGCTTTAACGTCATGAGTGCTGCAATTTGAATAAGGTCGAAAGAAAATTCAAGCTACGAAGAAGTGTTACTGTGTCAGTATAACGTATTCTATATGTTTCCAGACGGATTTTTCTCAGGCGAAAAAGGTGAAAAGACCATTTACTCACTTCTTCAAGCGTAATCTGGTCTGCACCATCATAGAATATCGCACCGACGCCAATATTTGAAGGGAAATGTGAGCCCACAGTTTTTGTGACCGACTCTTCGAGAGTATGCGCTCAGATTGTCGCACATAAAGTCATGAAATAAATCAGGACTTACCTGTGATCATTATACAGCATTCCGCAATAACAAGTACCTACGTAAAGTGAGATTTAAACTTCCGGCTTCCAAGCGACAATTGGCCTTACTAATGCTGGTATACATAGCCAGTCATCAAGCCAAAAGCCGACTTTCTTTCCTCTGATAAAGAAGCGAGCAAGAACAACTAAACTACCTAGAATGATAAATAGAATGCCTATAGCAAGAACGCTTCTTTCGTTGATGTATGTCATAACTGTATTTCAGTTCGAAGGTCAGTGCATGAAGACCATCTATGTATTGCAAGAAGACAGGATAGGAAAGATGAATAGCGAAAGAGCACGCTGCATTTGAATGCTCTTAGAGTCATCCGCCTGATGCTGGGCCGAATGCATCAAACTTCAAGATTTTAGCGTGTGCAACGATAGAATATAGATCATGTACTGTTGACGTACCATAGAGGTAGGTACTCAGATACCTTGTTGTTCGACAAACCTCATGCTTCAGTACCTAGCAGACTGCGCCTCGCTGATGCTTTCGAAATGTCATCTGATGATTCGTTACTCAAACAGTATTGCAGCATCGCTGCATGACAAGGCACGACAGTGAGTTCTCAACTTCAGTTGCAGCCAAGTCTGAAGAAATGGGAGGTATGATCTCAGAGCCCGGTCTATTCGTGCCATGTAACTAAAACTCGATCACTCACTCATTTGTAAAAACACATACAAAAAAGCGGGTTGCTAAAGTGTGTATTTTATTACATTTTTTAATATATTATTGTTATAAATAATCAGTTTACACCTTTCAATTCGCGTTTATTATAATTAATGTCGCAATATTGTTATTATTATGTATTTATGTTGTAATTTTCTTAATCTTTACACATAAATACGAAATATATTGAATAAATTTTTTGAAACAAATGTTACAAGTTGTTGGCTTGACGAACTATCGTATAAAGGATTTGACCATAGATCATCACTATGCGATAAACATGATGAGCGCTTTAGCCTCGCCAAAATAGGTGGATTCTAGGCTAATAGTGGTAGTAGATTCATACCTCAATGAGGTTCCTCAAGTGTAGATTATTGGTATAGAAGGGTCAGAGCGAATATGTGCATATATTGACTATCTAGTAGGTGAACTGCGAAGGAAGAAAGAAGTGGGAGAGAGGATAAATACCCCTAGCGCCAAGCCGGCTTCGGCCGGAGCGAAAATAACTAACCATCGAGGTATACGTATGTGCATACGTACCCCGTTTCCAACATAGATGGGGCCACCTCTAGCTGCGATGAACACGGATACATCGCTGTTTTGACTGCTACGGTAGGATGACACCGTCTGCCAGATTTGCCTTCTTCTTGGGATAGGAATGTCTAGGGTAAGATTCATACCCGAATGAGATTCTTCAAGTGTAGCTGCGATGAACACGAGCACACCGCTGTTTTGACTGCTACGGTAGAATGGCACTGTCTGCCAGGTTTGCCTTCTTCTTGGGATAGAAATGCCTAGGGTAATTTTGGGCGCCGGAAAAACCACTTCATCGAGCATTATCTAACCGGGCTGATATTTTACGACTTCGATGCCACCAAAACTAAGTGAATACGGGTTGCGAGTTTGCGAGTTATGAATGTACGCAAAGATCACCTAGCCAGGGTATTTGTATGCATTGGAATGTATTCAACCTATTAGACCTTCATGGCTCGTCGATGGCAATACTTTTCGTAGTTGTCCCATGTTTTTTTCTAGAAGCCCCCTACCTGTAAAAGACCGCTTCAAGAAAACATATGACATAGCTGTTTTATTCATCCCAGATCCTTGATCGAGATCCAATACATTCGAAATGCATTGAAAGTATTTCCCATTGTTCTCAGAGAAGCCACCAAATTCCCATATTACAGTTCTTAAGCCCGTTGAAAAAGAAACTCGGTGCCTTAAATCCTTTGTCAAACAGCTGTTGCTTATACTCTTCGTGACAACAAACCTCTCCTTGTGAATTTTCACTGTCAAGAGGCCAAGCGACGACCACGTTCCCTCGAACTACGATGAAGCTTGATTCTCTCGATACTATAAGAAGGTCGCGACTGACTGCGTCGATAGCCCAAACACATGATCTTACCACAACATGGGCCAATTTCTGGTGGCACACTTCATACAGTTCGAAGGGCAAGAACCATACCAAGAGTGACGGTCTATGGGACCAAATTCTCCCCTCACACGGCTTCGTGGCTATCGACCGGCAATGGGCGAGAGAAAACCAGTGACCAGTATCTATGTTTCTACCAAGTGACCATAGTAAGGGTGTTTATCTTCTTGAAGCTTATCATCAACTCCACTGCCTGGTGAGGCCTCATACATCAAAAATTTTCAAGATACTTAGCTTCTGACTGAATACAGCGGATCTTACGCAAGACCTTTTGGGAGACTGTTGAGCAAAGAGTAAGCACTTATAACCTTGCTCATGTCGATCACTGCTTCGATGCTCTACGTCAGGTATGAAAGACGTTCAATTTCCTGCGAGAAGTTTACCCAAGTTCTGTAGGCTGATGCCATCAAGTCTGTGATCTGCAACGCGAATAATAGTCCGCTCTACACTTTTGGTGACAAGACAGCTGAAGATGGCCAACTCCACCGATGCCGGGACTGGAACGAGCTTTCTGCTTATGCTACAAAGCATACTGCTTGCTATAAGGATACCGTGCAGAATGTGTCACTGGGTGATCACTTTGGATTCTGTGATGATGGGAACGATGGTTTAATTTCCTTGGTGTGACTATATTTACAAATGAGCATTATTAGAAGGAATTCAAGGGCCTGAAACTGGTGTATAACCTGAGGAATGATACTAATTATCCGCTTTTCAGCTTGGTCATTGAGTAAAATTGCGGCCTAATGGGCTGGTATTTTGCGTCGAAATGGCTCATCGTCTGAGGTAGCACCAAAACGCAAAAGTCAAGTCATACGCCAAAAATAAAATCTACCGAATATGCCTATCAACACGCCTTCCACAAATCAGGCATAGACGAGCATTTCCCAGACTTTGAAGCATCCTAGATACCAGTTTCTTGAAGAACCTGTACTCTATCATATTCAACAGCGACAAGGTGTACTCAAAACCAAGACAATGATTCCTTGGAATCAAGACCAGCCTTCCCCCCGACTTATGCAAAAGGCTGTATGATTCCATCCGATATGCAGCACTTAAGGCACAGCGATCCTTCTATACAGTCTGACCGTCTAAGTGCATATCGTAGCTTAGAGAGAACGTCACATCAGGCAAGTTCTAGCCCGTTCTCGGGGATACGGGCAATGTCCAGCGGCAAAGGTCTGGAAGATAGCCTTGTCGACTGCATGTTATACCGAGACTAGCGTAATTCACGAAGGAAAGAACATCTTTATAAATTGAATCAGCTCCATCTATAAAGAAACAATCATATGTTCATAACCCGAGCATATCCAATTCATAAACATGTTCCTTTACTTCGTAGCTACTCGCTCGACTGATGAAGCATTGCTTAATTTACAAAGAAAGATGCTCGATTTGCGAAGGAAAATCTTTGTCCATCGGGCATATCACTTGACACCACTCGACACAGGGCCCGGACACGCTACTTCATATCCATGTACATATTTTCGTGATACTATGCAATAAACGCTGATCCTTGTGCTAAGATCTTAGGGTTTCAGCTCCGCTCAGGGAATAAGTCCATGACAGCTCAGAGAGGCATGCATGCATGTAAGTAGACAGTGATTTGCAGGATAGTACTCGGACCGCTTCTCAAGGTACGGCATTTTCGGGCTACACGGTCTGGAGCTGAGAATATCGGATGCAAATGTGGGCAACTCTACACACACTGTGCTCTTTAGACTTTGAACGGCTGAAGGCTGCAAAGATCGACGGTGTACCATCGTTCGCATTCTCGGGGTCAGTAATTGGGATACCACTCCGTCTCTAGTGATATCATCTCTGAGGATAGTTGTGATCTGAAAGTATCACTTCCTAGTTAGATCAGAGGATTTCTCCACAGCACCAGCAGACGAAGAATTCACTTGACGCTACGTTGCGTAAGAGAATCGATAGGACTGGCATGCAAGTCTATTAACCAATACTAGTCATTCCTTGCGAAGTCATCCAAGTGCAGGTGCTCGATACCATAATGGTGAATTAGCGGTAAAATATTTCCCAGATGGTAAGGATTGTTCTTGCTGATATATAGATATTTCCACTGCCTCGACTTTTCTCAGATAGTTACAAAAAAGACTCTGACCGTCCCATCTCATTCAAACGAATCGTTCCGGATCCTTTGCAGACCATTCAACCAAGTTTCCTCAACCATCTCCTCAAGCTATTGACCGCGTTTCAAGCGACCTTCATCAACTTTTCTACAATGAAGTTCATCTTGACTTTCCTTGCTCTTGGATTCGTGGTAGCCGGCTTCGCTCTTCCAAAAGCTTCAGAAATGTTCCCGGACGAGAGTGAGTTCTTCAGGTTAAAGTGTATCGAAAGCAGAACTTAATGATATAACAGTCACTAAAGTTTCGTCTCCTGATGCGGTTGATGTTACTCAAATTGGAGATGGTTACTGATGAATTGAGGGGCTGTCGCTATCGGCTGGGAGGCGTAGCGGTGATGTGCGTTGAGGCATAGTGAGATTGAAAGGAGGTCGAACAGTTATCCATTGATTCATTCCTCTAAGACGGCAGAAGCATTTGCGTTAGACCAAGTAGTGCTTTCGTATTTTTCCCAATAACTGTAGCCATCCGTTGATCACTCGCGAGGAATGGTAGAATTGAGAAAGTCACAGAATTCGTCACGTTATCTGCCCGAGAACCCACAATCTATCTACGCTGGAAGCATAAAGTTCTTCTGACGATCAAGATAATTATAGCTCAGACGTACTCTCCACCTGCTATTCATTGGATTTACCTCAACGGCTCCAAACAGCCTCAATGATGGCCAACGAAGCCCCATTTGGTACCCAAGTTTTGACGTCTCTAAAACGCGTATCTGCTTGGCTAAAAAGCATCACCCACTCCTTTTCCTCTCGGTCTCGTGAATTGAACAGGGTGAGCATGATCATATCCATTTCTCTAAAATTCGCCAGTCAGTGGGACTGAACGTTAATTACGTAGCGAAGCGTACCTGATTGTTCTCTCCTTCATAAGAGACATCGTCTTGGGCTCCGGAACGACATAGTCATTGACGATAATACGGCTTCCCGGCTTTAAGCCTGGAATCGTCGCTTTCAATATCTTGATCACGTTCTCATCAGACCAATTGTGAAATATCATGCGGAAGAGAAAAGCGTCGGCCTTCACAAGCTGATGATTGAAAAAATCATGCTCCATGAACTCAATCCGCTGTGCAACGTCCTCGGGTATCGAGTCCTTGGCACCTTGCATCGCACCTCCAAGATCTTGGACTACGAAACGAAGGCCGGGCGCTGTTTGAGCAAGCACAACGCTAATGTTACCCTTTGAGCCTCCAACGTCGACCACCGTTCCAATGCCGTTGCCGATGGAGGCCCAGGGATAGCCTTGAGCAAGCAAAAAGGGAGAAATGCTCGGTCCATCAGCAAATGTAGCCATAGCGCCTGCAAAGCGTTTCGCCATAGCAGGGTGAGATGCATAGTAAGCCCACATTGGCTGGTCTGTGTTGTGGGCTACAGTCCATCCCTAGGACGTTGTTAAGCTTCGGTTGAATCGCAGGCTTAGCGGTATACTGACAGTTGTGTTAGGTTCGTGGTTTTTGAATTTCTCCATCGCTTCGACGGTCTGCCAGACATTAGTTTCACGTTTTCTCGTACCACGGCAAAGACTGTTGAAATTGGAAAAACATACATGCGCAAACGCCTGCCAAGCTTCGTCAAACTGGGAACCAAGCGCGTCCATTGCGTGCGAGTCTTCGACGAGCCTCCGAGAAGCAGCAGTATGTGCAATATGACCGATGTTGCGTTCCTGAAAAACGCGGTGGTAGACCATAGCAAATCGCAAGATACGTCGTAGGTCTGGCTCGTAAAGATCGCACTTGATAGCTAGCTCAGTGAACGAAATTTCCCCGTTTAATGGTACTTTTGAGGGGATATTGTATTTGTAAATGGTTTGCAGACTGGTCCCATTCAACTACCGAAGTAAACCGTTAACAGATCCCCCAAGGCCATTGTCCACAGGGTGAACCAACCACCGGGCGAAGGCACATTGAAGGGCCTTGCAGAAGATCATGCAACTCAAGACTCGCTTCCATGACGGTAGTGCGAGCCTTTTGGATCTCGTCGGAGTCCAATTTGAAGTCGACTGGACCATCTTCATCAAAAGACGGAAAGGGGAGCCGACGCTCTCGCAGATAGCCATCAACTTTGGCTGTATTTGCTTGAACAAGAGCCGCAAGCTCAGTGATCCTGCTGGAAGACATGTCTAGTAATTGTTTTACTATTTGGGAAAAGTTGACGGCAAGTGATGATAACGTATCAAGCCTTTGGTGAAGAGAATTCAAGGTACGCGAGGCTTCGGACTGCTGGGCTCGTGCATTCGCATTCAGCCCTCACACTGGATAGGATGAAAAGACTTGATGGTGGGTCGCACAGTTTCTTGCTGAGACTTACCCTACCATGAGTGAGGCAGTTGAAAAGTGCGCATTGCTTCCTGCTGTCACTTGTGTCGATCTGCCATTCAAAAGGCTAGTTCGAAGCAGAGACGGTTATGAGGCAAAGCAACAATTTTAGAGTCATGAAAGCCTTCGTTACCATGGTCACTGCAGGCGAGACACAATCCGGAAGGCCTTATCTAGCGCTCCTCGAAGATTCACATCCTTGTTTAGTGGGACAGCCAATCGCCATCTTGTGTAACCCTAAATCTTTCTTTAATTGGACTTCGTCGTAAAGTCTGATGCATGGGAAGCTGGTATTACGAAGTCTCAGTGTTATGCCTACACCACGAGGGCTACGTTGAAGGACACCGCATGTTCAACGGGCAATCGCTACCCCCCCAAAGAAGTTCGCAAGGGTACTTCTGCAACATGTCCTTCAACATGGGATGATCCTTCCACACGCTCCCAAGAACATTGAAATCCTATTGCCTCAAATTTTTAACTTTGTCCTCCTATTTGTTCATCATCATTTTGTCGATTCTCTATGCCCACGTTTTCCTGAGCTTCATCATGTTCTCAAAGTGGCTTCAGTCAAATCGATATATAGTGATCCCCCAGAATGTGACTGGCGATGACACGCTTGAAAAGCATGGAGAGTCCTCGATCTCTTTGTGTACGCTACACAATAATTTGCTGGAGTTTACGCGCTTGATATCCCTAAGTCTACTGTTTGGTTTGGCCGGTTTTGTAATTGGTATGAAGGTTTTCCGACATCAGAACGACTTTCCAATGCCCGTCGATACTGTCCCTCAAGGTTTGATACTTGTTAGCATGTCTCAAACAACACTAATGGACTCTTTTCAGTGCCCATCGGTTGGTCTCGAGAGACCTTTCGTTACAATGATAGCTTTACGCGCCCAGTTCCAAACTCGGACGGATCGGAGCCGATATGGGACTCTCTAATACCCAGTAGGCCAAACTTTGATGATTCCGTAATGTAAAGAGACCTAATGAAGGACAACAGACGGACTTGGTTACATAAAACATCCAACCCTAGCGCCGAATCTCTCAGTCATCAGTGCCTTCCATCAGCTCCATTGCCTGGCAAGTTTGATACAGTTATCTATGGACCGCCGGGCTTATTTCCATTAGTATACACTTCGGCGGGCTTATTACTCAACCTCCAAGCCTGGGGAGCTGGAAGAGTTCGATTTTCGGCTCGATCGTAGAGCGCATACGAGCCATTGCTTCGAATACCTGCGACAAAGTCTCATGTGTTCTGCGGACCCAAGCATCGAGCCGGCAGGCACTCGCGTCGAAGGGTTCTTGGGTTGGAGTTTTCAAAGGCAATGTCGGAATTTTGTGGAGCTTAAGGGCTGGGCGGAAAATTCAAGGGCTTTTGACGCTCACGGTTTTTTGGCTGCAGGTGTGGTGCACGATCGCCATTCTCAGAACTGATGGAGATCGTTTTGTAGACGTGATCTTAGGTCTGCAACAAACCGCTTGTGTGGCCTCCACTTGAAATGTGAATGTCAGAAAAGCGTTCTGTATTCTTGCTCTGAGTTTTGGCCGCCTCCAACAGCCTTGGTGCGTCAGAATAAAAGAAATCCAGCGAGAGTGTTGTGGGATTTCTAGATTACTCGTATTCTCCTACTATGAGTCGTTGAGTGATTTAGTTTATATTAGGTTCGATTCCTAACAGCGCTGGTACAATGATGTTGTGGTTATCTTTTCTCTTTGCTATGGTCTGCTTGGACATGCAGGATGCATATTTGGCCTGGGCCTTTGAAAGTCGAGGTGATCAGGGATTAAGCCCCGGGGCTGTCCGTATTCTATCCGAGCACGGTTTGTTGTCCACTTTTTAGTTTCAATCAGATCGCCATGCCGCATGCAATGTAGGTACTCCCCCTAGCTTGTATTGGATTAATATGGCAAGTGTCCCGCATCCTTCGATGGCTAAGTGCCGTCTTTATTTTGAGTATCCTGTCACTTCGCTTACTCCGTCCACTGTCCTACCAATATCATTCTAGTGCTATTAAGTTTGGGGGGGATCAACACATCCATTGTTCACATAGTTTCACTCCCTTAACTTTGCATTCCGAGCTACAAGCCCAAAAGCATTGCGTTCAGCCTTCGCCATCCGTGAACTTCGGGTGAATTTGTTAGTAAAGGATGTCTTGCTCGAGCAAAGCTGCTGAAGGTTACGTTCCTCTTCTCGGTTCGGAATCCAGCGGTGACGATCTCGATAACGGAAATTCATCTACCTCCTGCCACAAAAAGCATCGAAAACATTCATTTGTTGTCGTTGGTATAGCCGTGGCTTGCCTCGCTTTAGGCTTCGTTGTTGGACTTATGATAAGACACAGTTTTCGCATGTCGGTCTCCTCTCTTATATCGTGTGAGAATCCGGTTGTCCGGCATGAATGGCGGAGTCTTAGTAAGAAGGAGAAGGGTGCATACTTGCAGGCGGTTCTATGTCTGAGGACAATCCCCTCAAGGTTGGGACTTAATCAAACCCTTTATGACGACTTTTCATATCTTCATACTCGGACTGCCGAAGACGGTATTTACTTCTTCTGGGTATCACGCTGCTCTCAGTATATATTGATTTCGTAAATAGCACATTATACCGCAGCATTCCTGAGCTGGCATCGATGGTTCCTGCACATTTATGAGAGTGCTCTAAAAGAGCAATGTGGCTACAACGGGCATCTCACGTACGATTCCTTCAAACACAGACCACAAATGATCAAACGTTTCTGACATTCCGATCACAGATACTGGGACTGGTCACTCGACTGGGAAAACATCACCCTTGCCCCTGTCTGGGATAGCGAGTTCGGATTTGGCGGCAACGGTAATACAAGCGACAACCTTGGATTTCGCGGCTTCTGCGTCACCGACGGCCCGTTTGCAAGACTTGAGCTTCTTTTCATCGGGCCAATGGATCTACCGCACTGCCTATCGCGGGGCTTCTTGGACGGTGCGAACCTGACCAGATATGCACAAAGAATTCGACCTGAGGCCTTGGAAGAGCTGCTCAGGGTGCCGAGCTATGAAGAGTTTAGCCAGGCCTTGGAATCGGGCCCACATCTGTCACTACCTTTCAGTATACATGGTGACTTCTCGGTCCCTACAGCACCACAAGGTATGTGGGCAGGTTTGGCCTTTGACCAATATACTGACTTCTGACTTTCCAGACCCCGTTTTCTTCCTCCATCATACACAGTTGGACAGGCTTTGGTGGAACTGGCAGGAAGCTGATCCAGCGAAAAGGCTGCAGGACTACACAGGCAGAACAATTTCGAACTTCACCGAGAAGGCCGCTAAACTAGCAGACTCGTTATCATATGGTGATTTAGGACCAACGGTAAAGGTTTCAGAGATCATGAATACTAGAACGGGACCGCTCTGTTATGTATATTAATGGACTGAAGCAGGTCAAGTTCCAAGCTTTACTGAACATATAAGTAACTCATTCAAAGTAGAAGGGCTACTTTCCGCATCTCTGGAAGTACTACGATCTATAACTTTCAATAGGACCCTTCAAATCGATAAATCTCATGCGTTATCTAATCACGTAATTAGGTGGTAAATTAGGTGATTAGGCATTTTGGTCGACCCCTCGACTTGCAAGACCACTTTGGCACGATTAGCTATGGGCGCATGCCTAATTACCTAAATGGCACTGCTGGGACCTGCTACCACTGCTACCAATGCTGCCACTGTTGGCACTGGTTACCCTATTTACTAGTCATGTCATCAATAACATGTAGATCATGTGATCTCAGCCCTATATGCTCGGGCGCAATGAATTTATTACCTAAATAGTTATCTAACCAACTATTTAAACGAATTGTTGAATATGTAAGGTGTTTGGTAGGGAATCATGGAGGGAACCATGAAGGGTGTTCGGTAGGAAACCACGAAGGGAACATGAAGGATGTTCTAAAGCGACTCCAACCGCTTCGCAACGTCTAGGTGACGATGTGGATGAACCGAGAATATCTGTTCGACGAGGCAGTCACAGCAAGTCGCGCAGAAGTAGCGAAGTGTTTCCAAAGGAGGGAACCATGGAGGGAGCCATGGAGGGTGTTTGGTAGGAAACCATGAAGGGAACCATGGAGGGTGTTTGGTAGTGTAGGAACTACGGAGGGAGGAAGAAGGTGAAAACTTTGAACCCCATAGTGTCAGCCCTATAGGGCTCGAAGCGGAGATTACTAACCACAGGGTAACAGTACTGTTCTCTGTTTCATTAATTGAAGAAAAGAATCTTCGAGAATGAGAGCATCACTGATCGCTTTGAAGAGCGTATCTTGCAAGCCTAGAATGACGAGTTAAAGAGGCTCTGCACAGACACAGTTGAGGTGTACAGCTCTACATCGTGCTTTCAAAAGCTGGACTCTCGTGCTGCAAGTGTGGAAGCTCCTTTGGATTTACTTTTCGGAGTCTTCGGATTGAACGAGGGGCCAAATTCCGTTGCAAGCCATCAAACGCTCTTTGTCTTGAGGTTCGAACATACAACGTAACGAGATGGCACGCCTCTATGAATGTGTCACTTCATACTGCACATAAATCAAGTTGCGAGCAAGTCGGCTGTACCAACTACAGCTGTTCCACCAATACCCGTGCTGGTAGTTCGAACATACTGAGCAGCCTGAGGGTCGGAATTATACTGTTGGGGCGGTGCTTGTTGTGGTTCTGCAACATCGTAGGCGACGAAGGCTGGTATATGAGCAGTTCAAGAAATGCTTGACCAATGTGTGGGTACGAGACACGTTGGGATGTCTGGAAAGGCTTGGCTAAACGCGGGTTGAATGATAGTGTAATGTCAGGTTTCTATCGGGGGTGGAACTAATCCGAGGCACACTCTGTGCCTTCGCTCTCTTCCTACTTCCTTATGAGACCTCACTGCTCCTCCCCTTTTCGCCTCTACCCTTTCTAGCGGCTTAATTGCTCGCCCTCGTATTGCAACGTCACGAGTTTGAACGACAGACTTGAATTCGCTCGTTGATAATTGATTATGTATCATGAGCCGTGTCTCATAACGGGGATTGATATGGGACGTATCGCTATGCTGGCATTCTGTATCTTAAGGTAATTGGCTCTCATCTTCGCTGAGAGATATCCGGTCCGCCTGCGTCTCTCAGAAGCCGTTCAATCTGTGCATCTCGCCCATCCCGCGCGATGTCAAGAGCCGTTTCTCCAAAGGAATCTTGTGCATAAGGGTTCGCCCCATGATGAAGCAACAGCTTGACGACCTCATAATTTCCTCGATAGACCGCCGATTGTAATGCCGTCCACCCGATACGACCTTCTTGTGCATCTATGTCTGCACCGAGGGTCGATTTGAGGATGCTACGCACAACATGTACCAGGCCGAACGAAGCAGCGTAGTACAACGGCTCTGTATGCTGGACTTCCCATTCGTCGTTGGGATTCAGCGCACGAAGCCAGAAGCCGTAAGCTCCTCCCCGCTCCTTCTCGCTGCTATCGAATAAATTGTGCATGAGCCGCTCGACAGTTGGGGGCAGGTGATCACCCAGCCTCTCGACGTGTGTGGGCCAGTGAAACGCTGTGTATTCGAGCAAAGGCCAGCTCTTGCGTTTCTGTTGCAGGATAGCTGTACTGCAGAACCCACTTGAGAAGGCTGGGAAGCTCATGTACTGTAGACACTTCCTGGCTATGAACTCCCGCGCCTCATACGCATGTATATGGAAGAATTCATCGCGATTCAGGGACGCTAGATATGTCCTGACCGAAAAATGCGCCAACGCAGCCTCCTGAGTATCATGATTGACTGATATTAGGCCCGCACATATCTCATGAATGGCCTCGGGCTTTGGAAGAAGTCGATGATCATCGTCAAGCTCTTCGCAGTCGTCTTCGAAGACAATGGCTTCGCACAATTCTGAGAGTGTGAGTGGTCGACGGGCGTAGCTGAGCCATAAGAGAGCGTTTCGGGCGAAATTTCGATCGTGGTCTTTGATTTGATTCAGCATAGCGCTGTAAGTGTCCTCGATTGTCTTGGGCCGTTGTCTAAGAGCAATTTCAACCTTGGCCGGCGTTCGGGATGTGGCTAAGAGGTCAAGCTGGCATTGAACCCACCGGAACCTGATGAGATCAGCTGAGTCTGACAATTAAAAAAGTGATTCGATATCATACATTCCATGAGCTTGGTATACCAAGGTAGTGCGAATGTTTGTTCTGAGGGCACTGCTCAGTTTGAGGTGGTTGAAACGATGCTGTAAACTTGAATCAATCACTTTTTCCATGTCTGCGCTTATCTCGTCCGGCCGCATGGCAATGACCGTTGAAGAGAGGGAACTTTTTAGTCTACTGTCAAGTGTTTCTTCTATACTGCTCAAGAAAACGAATAAATTTTCTGAGTGCTTAGAAATCTTTGAAATAGATCCAATGATGTTCTTACTAGAGCCGCTCTCGTTGACCGCATCAATGAAGATGTAGACTCGGTTGAAAAACGCTAGATAGCTCTTGAGGAGTCCCTTCAAATCTCCCAATGTTAAGTTTGCAAATTTAGCTTCAATGGACTCGAGATCGTACAGCAATGACGGCTGTTTCCGAGCAAGTTGCGCAATGATAGAGCCAAGTATGTTTAGCGGTTCTTGGGAGGCAGCGTCGTTGAAAGTGCAGTAGAAGTAGGCAACACCAATTTTACTGCTCTGAACAGCTAGAGACGTAGTGTACTCGATTGCAGAAGAGACAATTATCGTTTTCCCAGCACCAGACTAGCCGCATAACCAGATGGCGGATCCTTGGGGGCCATTGTACCAGGTCCGAAATCGATGGCCACGAAGAAGCCATAGTCCAGTATCTGGTAGGCGCGAATTGCAAGCCTCGCGATGAGCTTGAGTCGGATCGACTGGAGCCAGACGCCTGAGCAGAGCACTATGCGACCCCTCGAGCTTCTCCTCGTCTAGACGTGCAATCAAGTCCTTAATTCCCTGATAGATGTTGCGAGAGGACTCGAAATTGTCACCTAGCATGACGATGACAATATAAGTCTTGGCTCTCTCGATTCTCGCAATATGCTCAGCAATTTCAACCTTGCTCGCTGTCCCTAGCTTCTCCTGTAGATGTACGAGAAAGGCTTTAGTATCTTCGAGAATATCATTGAACTGTGGAGATCGAAAGATGTTTGCGTTGTCTTCTGGCTCCTGAAGGACCGACTGCAATGGAGCTGGCCCATCTTGACTTGGCTGGACTAGATACTGAATGTGCTCCAAGACGCCCTTCCAGGCCAGAAGCTCACCACATAAACGATTCATGTCCGCCTTGGCCCCGTTGACATCTCTCGCATACTTCTGGATCTGCATAACAGTACCCGCAATCGTGACAATCGATGCAGTTAGAGAGAGAGGATCCATGTATACCACGGTTTGTACGTTGTAGAACCAGATACGCTTGACAAACAAAATTGAGCAACCCAAATCTCAGCGAAGAATTCACAAGCTCAGGAGGTGGGGTATGTTTTACGTATGGACATAGTGACAGGGGTTTACACCCAGAAGGCTTCCGGGGCGCCTATCAGCTGAACCCTAAGGTCCTAATCGAGATGACCAGGCACAGTCATCCTCGACAACCCTCGAGACAAATCCGCGCCCGATGAGCGGTTCCGCAAGCGCCTTGCATTATCGTGCACACGGTTCTTGACTGTGTACAACATTTCACCCAAATTCAACTTCATACAAATACAATCATTGAGCATTCGTCGGCATTTCGGGAAGTCGGCCCGCAGAATTGATGTTGCTAAAACGACTCCCAGCAACATTCGTGAGCTAATTTCTGGCTCGAGGCTAGCTTCGAGTCACATTAGCATCTTTGAGCGAATCTTGCTTGAAATATTTTGCCTTCAACGAAATTTTGCGGCCGGCATAGCTACCATTCTACCCACTCACCACCCTACTCACCACTTGCCTCAGTTCTCAGACGTGCCAACGTCGCTAAGCCCCTTCGGATTAGCGCCCTGCTGACTTCGCCGCATACGGGCGGCACGTCTGAGTGCAAACCCCTGTAAGATAGGTTGATCTGCGTTAATTTGGTGACAGTTCGCACAACTTGCCTCGTTAACTTTTGCAAGTCACAACATTCTTGTTTGCGACGCGATCATCAATGCACAACATGTAAATCATAATGTATGTGAACTTGCGATAGTACTTTCACATATACTCTATCTGATGCGTCTAATTTAAGTATCAATAAAATTCTGTGAGATCAATAAGTTGCATCGTTGCATCATCAAGTCAACTGCGTGCGATAATTCAAGTGATCAAACAGCGCGATCAAGAATATGCTAGCTTCGATTTTTTGCTCTCGTCGTCAGATATTTCATGATCATATCATCGACTGAACTTAGTTGAACTTGTATCATGTTGTGTGATAAAGATTTGATTTGAACGTTCTTTTTGATGATCAAGAAAGCGCGTTAAGTCATTTCAATAGAGTGTTTAATAAAGAGTTCAATAGAGAATTTGATAAAGCATTTGATAGAAAATTTGATAGAAAACTTGATAGAAAGCTCAATAGAAAGCTTGATAGAAAATTTGACAGAAAGTGTCACGATTCTAGCCTTGCCAGACTCAGCCTTCTAGCCTTGTCAGATCTATTCTCGCTTCGTCATCTGAACTAGTTTCTATTGAGCCTAGCGTCGACTGAGAAACACACATATGTAGCCAGCTTCTTTTCTGTAACTACCTTTCTTTCTTAGCATTTATCTTCTAGTTAAATGACATCTCTATCTGACTCGCTCTAGGCAGATCTCTAACAGAAAGTTTGATAAAGTGTTTGATCGAAAGTTTGATAGAAAATTCAGTAGAAAATTCAATAGAAAATTCGATAGAGAATTCAATAAAGCATTTGATAGAAAATTTGATAGAAACTTTGATATTGAATCATGAAGAATACTTTCTATTGAGTTAATTAGCATTTGCTATGAAGCATGTATGAAGCATACTATGAAGTAGATCATGAAGCGAATGACGCTTATTTAAACATGTTGCATAAAGCATGTTTTAAAGCGAGTATCGTTGTATGCAAAAGTCTGGTTCAGTTTTCGAGTTTTAGCGAATTTGGCGAAGAAAACACACAAATCAGCCTCAAATTTGGTAGCAAATAGAGCAAATACCTGAATATTATTTTCACACCTTCAAAACACTTCTCGACTTCATTTTTGAAGCTATACAAATCTCAGTCTTACATGAACGCAATTCTGTTCTACCTAGTATGTCTCAAGCTCTTACTCAGAACCTTAGAGATGAGATTCAATTTCACCTAGCTTGTGACAATAGCACAGCGTTCATACACAAAGTCATTCATGTTATCATTCAGCAGATCAATCATATGCGTAAAAAACATCTTCATTTCAGCGATGTGACATCGACACTTGATACAATTGATAGATCGAGAGTTTTGAGTGAGTATCATGCTCAGAAGCTTCTATGCTTTCTCAGTCAACGACTCATCATCTATCAGAATGACATGATCTGATTTCTGTACAACGAGTTTGACATTGTCATCAGTCAAAGCACAATCAGCAGACTGCTTAAACAAGCTAGATACAGCAGAAAGATCGCTCAAAGAGTCGCTGCTGAGCGCGATGAGAAGCTTCGCAGCGAATGAGAGCGACGACTTATGAGCTGAATCTCAGATCAGCTGATATTTCTCGATGAAAGCGCTGCTTGTGAGCGAACAGATAGACTCAACTTTCTTCTCTATCTAGTCATGCTAATGCTTGCTCATTAGCTGATCGAAAGTATGACTAAGTCTCGATTGACTTATCTCTGCACGTCATTCAAAGTTTAAAACGATTGAAGAGATGAAGCATTTTGTCAGCGTTTTTCATTGATGAGTACATTGCATGAAAGATGCATTATGATTTCATAACAAAAGAGATCTTTCTGAACTTCATGCAATCACAGATGCTTTCTATATGCAATTCTGAAGAGGTAGAATCGCGTTCAATGATGATCATGAATAATGCTAGAATTCATCAATCAGCAGAGCTCGATGAGCTATGTGAAAGCTTTGAGATGCATCTTGTCAAATTGTCACTCTACTCGTCAGACTATAATCTCATAGAAAGCTCATTTTCAATGTTGAAAACATGAATTAGAAGAAATGACAAGCTTGTTCAATGATATGATGAATCTAACGAAGAATTTGATGAATTTCTAAGAGTAGCAGTCAGATCACAAAGAGAGCGAGTTGATGATTCTGAGACACTTTTTCGCCTGACTGACATAGTTCATATATTCAGATAATATCTAGATATAGATAGACTCATCGTAGTCAAGCTCATCATGTTGCTTCTTCGCTATCTTTGAATAATCATCTAAAGTCTTCTTCATCTTCTTCATTTCAGAACTTTCATCTTCAATTGATATTTGCAAGACTGAGATCTTGACTTGAGACTTTAAAGCAGATCTTGAAGCTTGAGCATTGTATAAATGACTTCATGTCTGCACTCAAGCTTGCTGAGTCGATGTAGAAGATCTAGAGCGTGCTGTTTCAATCATTGATTCAAATGACAATTTGTCACCTGAATCAGAATCTCTAGAGTGAGCATACTTGCTGACATCACAAGTCAGCTGTATATCAATGTCAGCAAATATGTTTAAGCTCTTTCAATGACTTTCATCACGCTCTTTTCAGCTTTGTATTGTTTGTAGATCGTAGTATCGAGCATTCAGCTCATCAAAGACGTGTCAAAAAGAACGCGTTCAAGTGTTACTAACTTTGAAAACATGTCAGAAGATGTAATCATGAAGATCATCACTCTGAACAGAACTGCTAGAGTGAACAGACAATGTATGTCAATGTCAATTGAGCATAGAAGAAGTCTTCATCTTCTTGAGCATTTTCAGCTTATTGCAACTCATCTGCTTTTGTTGATCTTTTCTCTTTTGTCTAATTCTTTGCTCTTCAATCTTTCTTTCTTCTTCAGCTGTTACTCTTTGTATCATCTGCAACGTCAATACGTTTGCTATGCTGATTGATTCATCTGTGATCTGCGATGACTGTATAAAGATAGACAACACAACTGAAGAAGATGCTGAGAAAGAATTGACATGCTTGACTTGAGATCTTGCTGTCATCAAAACTTCAATCAACATTCTTGAAGATTTAGTAAGTGATGCAGACTCATCATCTTCACTGATTGCTTCTGATCAGCATCTTATATGATCAGAAGTCAGTCGATGATGAACGTCTGACTCGTTGATTTAACAGTATTTTCTCTTGTTGTGACAGTTTTCTTTGCAAATTCAACTCATCTGAAGAACTTTTGTCTGTTTTACAATGTCTGTATGAAGTTGATCATGCTCATCGACTTTCTTCTTCAGCTTTGCTGTTTGAGTGAGTGATATCTTTGTCGCTGAAAGCTCAGCTATGAACACAGAAGACGCGATATCAGTCTTATTATGATCAAAAATGAGTTTTAAATTAATGTTTACATTCTTTTTGCCTGCTGAGTACTTCTGTTGAACGTTCGAAGCTACTTTCTTTCAAAAATCGTGCAATGTCAGAGTCATTTGCTCATTCTTCTTTATTAAATATCAGACAATGATGACTTTTATAGATACTAGCACACACTTCAGATTGATGAAATCAACATGCTCAGAGCATTTATGCATCTGCTCTTGACACAGATCTTGAAGATTGATGTCGTTCTCATCATTTATAGTAATTTGCAAAACGTCACTGATGATGAGAATGACTTCATACTTGACTGTCATGTTCATGAATGATCTGAGTGATTCTAGCGATGACTTTGACTTCGTCAATTCTCGTCTTTTCATCAATGCAGTGAGCTTCGTGAATTGCTTTGATGCTTGAGTCTTAGGCTGATTATCATCTAGATTCTTCTCATTCTCGTTTTCATCTTCAAATCAGCCAAGCTTCACTGACGTTGACACACACGCTCTTCAAGCGGCAAGAGTAGCAGCAGTCTGAGCGACAAAAATCACAAGCTCACTTGAAGTGAGTGCGTTGACAGCTTGAGAGGTCTGAGAGATCTTGAGAGAATTAAGTCTGAGCAAAGAAAGATCTTCTACATCTGCATCTGCATCTGAAAGTTTCAAGGGTGAGAAGATCTCTGCTTCTGAAGAGAGTACGATAGAATTCTTAGGTACGAGAGGTACGAGAACTATTTTGCGTGTCTTTGAAGCCTTGAGTGCATCTAGGTGAAGCAGAGTCTTGAAGAAAGCTCTTTTGCGTTCGGTACGTCTGAGAGGCATTCTGACTATCTAGAATTGCGCCCGTGTAAGGCTGAGGTTTGTATAGCTTCAAAAATGAAGTCGAGAAGTGTTTTGAGAGTGTGGGGATGATATTCAGGTATTTGCTCTATTTGCTATCAAATTTGAGGCTGATTTGTGTGTTTTTCCCGTCAAATTCGCTAAAACCCGAAAACTGAACCAGACTTTTGCATACAACGATAGAATGATGAGTAAATGATCGAGTCGATAGTTGAGTTGATAGCTGAACATGTAGATAAATGAGTAGATAGAATGGTGAGTAGAATGATGAGTAGAATGATGAGCATGTAAAATGATGAGTAGAGTAGATAGACGAGTCGATAGAAATCGTAGAATACATAAACAGAGCGAACAAAATGTAATTAATTCAATAATACGCTCATACTTTATCGCATCAAATAAGACGATCGGCAAAGTTCGATATTATTTCAGATTTAATGTCAATCAACCTATCTTACAAGGGTTTGCACTCAGACGTGTCGCCCGTATGCTGCGAAGTCAGCAGAGCGCTAACTCGAAGGGGCTTAGCGATGCTGACACGTCTGAGAACTGAGGTAACTCATCACTGTACATGCTCATCATCTTACTCATCATTTTACATGCTCATCTACCTGCATGTTTCGCTATTAACTCAGCTATCTACTCGTTCGTCTACTCATCGGTCTGCTCGCTTCAAAACATGCTTCAAAACATGCTTCAAAACCTGCTTTATGCGATGTGTCATATGTTCAAAAAGTCTTTTAGTAATCTCTTTTTCTCTTAACTCATTAAGTTCAAGTCAACTTGTTAAGTTGATTGAGTTAACTACGAGACTCAAGGTAGAACGAGCAAGAATGGGACAAATACTGGTATGAGGGAAAGTAGACCTCAAGCCTATATAGGGTGCAAAGCGAACCAGACCTGTCTATGAATAGAGAGATATATAGCCTATGAGATTCAGCTCACAATCTATTTTATGATCCATATGGTGAGTTAATATACACCCTAGCGCCAGAGATACTGTCGAAGATAGATCTCTTTACGCGCAGCAAGTCTCCTCAATCATCGATCGGCTGTAGAGTACCTACAAGGACGGCGACGCAAGTATATTACATAATGATTGGTCAATTTAGAGGCACACATCAGAGTGCTTGGCTAGGTGACGATGGATATGGCGGTGGCAATATCTGCAACTGCTTGGATTCGCCTTACTCATGTCCCTGCGCAATACCTTCTATAAATACCTCCTTACCATGTTCATGCGGTAGATGGTAGACATCATCGTAGAACTTCATCGCTGTCTGACTTGTAGCTCGCGGCCCCCATTTCCACTTCAAGTCCGTCGGACGTTTTTTCCCGCGATGCCCACTTGAATTCGACTCTTCATCAGGATCGGCTTTGCGCTTGAGCGTCGCTTCCTTGGCTCCCTGTTCATTGCCTCGTGCATCTCTGAACGCTACACCTAATGGCCCCCTAGGTGATCTCTGACCGCTGCGATCGCCAGTATTGCTAGCAAGTCTCTTCGTCGAAGACAGTGCCCTCCCACCTGTGTTATCCAGATTGTCACCTTGGTTCTCAGAATTGTCCTCGAGATCGTCATCACCGTTTTCAGGATTGTCTTCGGTAGGCGGTGTGCTTGATAGCCGGCTGTCTTGGTCCTGTAAGTAGGTATCATTCTCGCAGTATAGGAGAGACAAGTCCAACAGCGCCTTGCGGATCTCCGAAGGAAATGCTGTAGGCTTAGCACCGACTACCCTGAAAGCTTTCGACAGCGCTGTATTCGGATCACCCTGCCAAGGCTTATCATCCATGTAAGGACTCTTTCCATGGTCTATCTCAGGATGGCCAAGTTTCTTTCCCATGTAATGTCTCAACACATAGCATGTGTACAAACCCCCACAAGCCCTCTCTTCAATCAACCCATCCTGACTCTGGTGTTGTCGGTAATCTGTAGCGCTTGGAGAGACTCGGAGAAGCAGCTCGCCTGAGGACTTGTGAACGCGCCTACGACGCTGGTAGTCGTGATGTTCGAAGTCAAGGAAGTACTGTATGTCTGTAGGTATGAAGACAAAGCCTGGGCTTGATGATTCGTCGAAGGCGTCATGGCAAAGAGGGCAGAGAGGTATAGCGTTTTCGATTTGGTTCACGGAGGTGATACTGAGGCGACCTTGAGCTTGGAGCTCTTTGAACAACTGCGAATCGTTAGTCATAGCCACCGCTATTTCCATCGTATTTGCGAAATTCCTACCACGGTCTCGCGCAGACCAATAACACGGACGATATGCGTCTTGGGCGCACTGCAATGCCAGCATTGGTCGCCACCATTGTAAAGCACGGCTTGGTCTTTGACGCTCTTTGCAAAGCCGCCACTTGAGGCAGAGACTGCTGAGACTGCAACTGACCTTTGGCTGCGCTTTCGTTTTCCTAGTGAAGAAGTTGACTTTGATGGCTGGCTATGAGGCAATGAATCTGCTAGGCCTAATGGTCCGTCAGGCAATGGAGGAGAGAACATTACTGCGACAATAGCACTGATGCTGCATAGAACCCAGAGACCATGTGTCACCTGTGATGAGAATAATGCGGCAGGAACGTGAGAGACAGAAAGAGCGAGAAAATATGTGTTATGCTGAATCGATCTCTATGATTGGAAGGGTGAGGACAAAGTACTTGTTATAAGAAGGTGCTGTCGAATAATTAGCGTGTGCAGAAAGCTATCTAATTCTTGGCATTGCATTTGTCGCGCCCCCCACCAAATTTGTATAGACCTTTCGACATTTCAACCCCTCAACACCTATTATCGCGTTGAATCATATTCAACAGACGGCTCAAATAGATGAATATGAAGCTATTCAGACACTACTAATCAAAATCTATAGTACCAGCTTCAAGATCTCTTTCCATGACTCTAATATCAGTTTCAAAGATATAATCTTCGACGCTATGCTTGAAATGCTGTCTCGAAAACCTATCACACCTGCTTCTTTCGACAGCGTAATGAAGAAATTCATCAAAAGTGCCTTCAAAATGAGGTCATATCTTCTCGAAATGTCGTCTGATTCACGTCTTCAAAACACTAAAACTGAGCTCGATGAGATTGAAATTCGACGAATAGAAAGGCAGATAACGCATCTCACATTCGTGTGAGATGATGAGTTCTTCTATTCGACGATTGCAATGAATACTCGCGTTATTCATGATGATTACACTCTTCGAAGCCGGAAAGAAACTGCATAGAGATAGCAATTCATCTGCTAACCATCGAAAGAAAGTCTCGTCGTTGAATCAGCCTTCACGAATACCTGTACAGAATAGATAGTCATCTATCGTGTAAGTCGAAAGAACACTTCAGCAATGCTCTCTCTTTCTAGAGACTTGATAGCGAGCTGATTCACCAATTGATGCGTAGACTTGATGACGTCACTTCGTAGTCTTGTTGAACAGAGTCTCATTGACGAAGACAAGCTGTTCAGTCATCAGCTGCAACAGATTGACAATTCAGTTTAATCGCAGCTCATCGTTCTGTCTGATGCTCACACGCTGTCTCTTTTTATTGCTTCAGTGTCTTTTCTTCAGAATTCTGAATATCGTAAACCTATGAACATATATACTTCACTTCTCTCATAGAAATCACATCATCTCTTTCTGCATGATTCATGACTGTTGCTTCAGATATGTTACAATGTAATTAGAAAGTCTTCAGCGACTGAAAAGATCTTTTGAAGAGCATCTTTGAGTCGAAATTGAGATCTGAACGAAAAGTCGTACATGAAGAGATTCTTCTGTATTCTATATAGATCTGCCGTCGAGTTAGAGTTGAATTGAGTTGAGAGAAGTCAACTTAACTCAAGTCTGAATTCGAGTTGAAATTGAATTGATTTCTCTCAACCCGAGCTCAATTCAGAATCAAATTGAGTTGCTCGAACTCGATTTTTGTTACTAAATATAGTATACTATGTACTAAAAATAGTATACTTTCCCTCTTTTTTTTCAAATTTTTTTTTGCAATCAATTTTGCAATCAATTTGGTAGGAAATTTGATAGAAAGGTTGGTGGAAAATATGGTAGGGAATATAGTGGGGAATATGATGGAAATATGGTGGGAAATATGGTAGAGAGTGTAGTAGAGAATATGGTAGGGAATATAATGAGAAACATAGTAGGGAATATGATGGGAATATGGTAGGGAATATGGTAGGGAACATGGTAGGGAATATGGTGGGGAATATAGTGAGGAATATGGTGGGAAATATGGTAGGGAACATGGTAGGGAGTTTGGTAGGAAGTTTGATAGGGAGTTTGGTCACTTTGATAGGGAATTTGGTAGGGAATTTGGTAGGAAGTAGGCCTGCAATCGGGTTCGGGTCAACCCGTCGGGTTGACTGGGTTGGGTCGAGGGTCTGACTCAACCCGATTGGGTTGGGTTAACCCCCCTCAACCCAACCCAACACTGAAACCCAACCTGGGTTGGGTTGGGCAACTCGAACCCGACGGCAGGCCTAATTCTATAAACAGTGGTAAAATGACAATGAACTTCTTCAGCGATGACGTCAGATCGCCAGTGTAATAACAGAAGACGAAGTATCTTTGAGCGAAGCGTCAAGGCAAGTTGATCAGTCATAGCTGCGTGAAAGATTAGTGATTGAAAGAGTTGAATAGCTTCATTCTTATCTATTCTATTGAAGAAAGGTAACACGAAAATAGATGGAAAATAGGTGGAAAATAGGTGAAAGGTACTGACGATGTCTGAACTTGAGTGTAAATTTGATGAGGGACGCGACAAATGCAATGTCAAGAATTAGATAGCTTTCTGCACACGCTAAAATCTCTTGGCATTGAGCATTTCTTTTGCCAAGCGCCAAGTCTGAGCCTGAGTCTGTGCTTCTTGACGTTGAGTAACTTAGGCTGCAGATCACTCATCAGGGTATAACTTCGAGATGTATAGTCTCAGAATTCATACCAGCCAACGGAAATTCATCATCTGTAGAGAGAAGGCAGATATGAAAGATTTTGCGTGAAGAGAAGATCATGTTAGATAGGTCTTGAGGTATAATGAATCTAGAGAACTTTGAAGATAGTTTATATTGATTTGATGTTAGATGCGCAAGCAGAAAGCGTCCGATCAGCTCTGCTCAACGCCGTCAAGTCTTGAAACGTTCGAGACCTATACTTCCCTTATCAAGAAGACGAAGAGACTTCCTTTCAGTCATTGAACAGTTCGATACAAGTGCCGAAAGACTCTTTCAGTATATTCTACTACATTTGTGATGAAATAGAGTTCAAAGACATTCTTCAGCTCAAGCTCATTCACTTCCGGTCCATTATCTCTGTTTGATCTCATATGAATCCGCTTCAGGATCGAGACACATGAAGTCACAAGAGCATTTTATCGGGGTTTGAGCCAAACATGACTAAAGGCTAGCAGCGACCTCTTGCTCTTCGACTGGCTTACCTCTTCCTCTCCTGTTGACAAGCGGGCCAGAGTCCGAAATTGGCTGGCCAAGTATACTGCAGCTCAGGATCAGCTTCACGCTGCCTCTGCTTTCATCAAGTACACGGTCGAGATCGAGCAGCAGGAAGCAGTAATAGAAATCACATGACAGGTACTGCGAGAAGTCACGGAACTTCAACTATGGCAGCCTGCCTACCCTTCTCTGAAGGAGTTTAAAAGCGCAAACAACTTCGACTACATCTTCAAGCGCATGTTGATCAAGCAGGGTATAACACGAGCACGACAGGTAAGCCATTCTGTCTGTAATTCTTTCCGCCTGCTCTTGCGTAACGGCTGACGGGCATCTTGTGAAAGCAAATCAACTACACCTTCATCTTCAACCGCTGGCAGCGTCTACCACAAGACCTCCTACCTCCAGACATCAGCCCTCCTACAAGTATGATTGCTCGAGCCGACGTCATCAGCAGAGGTCTCACTCGCAATTTTATAATCGTTTTTTCTGTCCTTAGATAAAGTTCGATAAGATCATTATAGTTCCACATTTTGCTTCAGATGCCATGATCCTTTGATAGACCATCTTGCCCAGGTTTGCTTCATTTTTGAGGCTGTTCGCTGGTACTTGTGCTGCCTCTAGCAAGCTCATGCTCACAGAAAGCTTGACAACGGCACTATCCGCTGTAGTGCAAGGTATCTTGAAGTAAAGAGACAATCTTCGCATGAAATTAAGCACCCCACCGTGCGTATCCTCCGTGTTGAGATACCTCGCATTTCCAGCTTTAGCTATGCAAGGTCTTCAGTGAGGTCACCTAATAGCAGCAACTCTCTCTAGTCAACAATCAACCGTTTGTACTTCAACAGAGGCTGTCTCTTAGTTCTATCTCCAGCGGCTAGATACTTTTATCCATACCACAGTCAGCAACTCGCGAATTCTTGGGCCGATCTCCAGTAGACTGAATAGCAGTGAAAGCACTCCATTAAGAATTAATGCCACCATTTGATTCAAGTCGATTCACCTCACATGTGTAACAGGCATAAACAGTCCTGGCCTTGCAATTGCAACAACCCAGCGAGTCAAGAAGTCGAGCACAACCATTACCGGGTTGAACCAAAATATTACCCCCCATAAGCTGGTTGAAAGCAAAATAACCGATAAGTAAATGTTCCTGGTCTTCAATGCAGAGTGAACTCTTAACAAGGGCTGCAAGGGTTTTACAAAATCATGATAAAGCAAGCTCACAATAACCAAGCCCATGCTCAAGGCTATCAATATAACAAAGCCGAGAGTGTAGGTCAGTGCCAAATCCCTCAAGTATATGGTGAATTTCAAGGGATTGGCTTGCAGCAATCAGAGCAGCCACAAATTCCGTTCTGTAAATGGCCATATATTTCCTCCTTCAAATTTAGTGGCCTCATCTCGCGCTTGATGAATGTTGAATACATAAGTTTGAGTTACATTTATCAGCTGATCACCGTTGTCGAGGGCATCATTCAGTTCAGCTTGAGACAGTGAAAACACTGCATGCAGTTCTGAATACTTCTTGCCGCCAGGAAAGAGACCGTTTTCCGAAGGATGCTCTGACCAAACAATGAATCAATAACGAGAATCGACAATGCTTTGTATCACAAAAGCTGCAGTTCAAGAGATGCCGACGCAGAATATCGGGAGAACTTTATCTTGAAAGCCTCTTGTATACCGTAGCAATAGTAGAAGTAAGCCAGTAAGAAATATCTTACTGAACGCTCACAGGTTCACGATAATGAAATTAAGTATTCTACGATAGAAGAACCGCTCTGTTGGAAATCGAAGAGAGCTGTTGATGTCAAATACAACTCATACTGGCAGAACTAGAACCGTAAAGCACGTCGCTACCCGGAAGAAGAAAGTCGATCTGAGCCCTTTTACATAGAGTCACGCTATGAGTAAAAGAGCGTCAGTGGCGTAGAAGAGTCTTAATACCATCAAGGGAGCGACTATGATGGTCACTTTCTCAAGTGAGACGTTGTTCCGCCAGATAGGCTCTATATTCGATAGAAGGTTTCCAGCAGCGATCAGTGGGTATGCGCATGCCGAGATTAAATTCAAGTCCAACCCGAAAATGTGCGCCCGCTTGTTGACGAAGTTATCGTGTTCAAAACACCGGCTGAGAAGACAGAATAGTAGGACAAAGAGCCACGATAATCAGGCTTTTGAACCATAGAATGAAGAGACAGCGGCTACGTCGTATAGGTCATCGATAGCTTCTGTTACTGACAGAATAGAGGATCGAAGATCTGACAGTGACGAAGCAACTGCCTGGCGGTAAGCGAAGACTGCTGCTAAAAGCGTCGTAGAAATGCGCTTTAACAGTGGTGTCAAGTTCATAATGATGAAGAATTTAGGGAATGAAAGTTGTATGTCGTTGAGAAGCGAACTATGATGGTTACAGCAAGCAACCCCTCGTACGCTCAGTGACAAAGATCATCGATGGGTCAATCACTATCGAACATCGACTTCGTTTGAACTATAAATATATACTATATTTGTTTGAGCAAACTCGACAGTGTTTCTAGAGTCAGATTGTGCCCCGAAAGTCGCTCTGAGATGTCAAGAACTTTCTCTATCTAAGCGATTGAGTCTATGAAGTGGGTGAGTGAGAGCAAAAGCGAGTTTCTGACTGAATCTTGAAGAATGAAGAGAGAAACAGAAGAGAAGACTATTTATTTATTCCCCTGTTTCTCGCCTAGCTGTCGAGATCTATTTCGTCATCGATGACAACGATGTCGAGGTCTTCTGTTAGGGGTCAGCATAGAGCGAGTCATATGAGTGTCATTTAACTAATAGATAAATGTTACGATCCTAGCTACGCACCTTCGTTGGTGGCTATGTTGATGACTATGTTGATGACTATCCTGAGGGCTATCGCCGATCGCTCGCCGCTAGGGCATAGGCTTGTTCCGAAGCCAACCCTATTCAGGGTTAGCTTATGTTCTCCTGAGTCATATAGATAGCCGGCCCTTCCCTTCTAGATACTTTCCTTCCTTAGCATTTATATACTCGTTACCTTACACCCATATGACTCGCTCTATGCTGGCCCCTAACATTATATAAATGCTCCTTCGTTACAGGCGAAGTGAAATAATCTGCATCGATTCCTTCGAGTGCTTCTGCTAGTAGTCCTCCAACCCTCTATCGACTTTGGTCTAGCGGCTTGCGTCCGTGCAGCAGCACTCACCTTCCTCCACTCGTGCGCTGGTCAGCGAGTATAAACAAACGATTGGAACCATCCGACTAGGTCAAAGATCAGCGGATTAACCGTTCATTCAGATTCGCAAGGGATTCTTCGAATTTGTTGAACAACCAAACGGGGCCAGTCATAGAACTGCGTGAAGTCTCTACCTCGAGGAGCAAACCCTCAGTGAGCCTGCTTCAATGGCACCGTCAATGCGATGACCTCCTCATCGCCCTACCTACCAGTGAACCGGTCCGCCTACCAGTTCACGTGCAACTAGTGAGCCTGCTTCAATGACACCTATCCTCAATGCGATGGCCTACCTCCTCATCGCCCTACCCACCAGTGGACCTGGTCATACGTCCACGTGCAACTAGTGAGCCTGCTACAATGGCGAGCCCAAAGTCGACCTCTTCGATGAGCAAGTCGACCAGTGAGCCTGCTTCAATGGCA
>JAABUK010002648.1_pt1 | contig 31864 bp, 26 predicted proteins | sample 5559141 | NCBI WGS metagenome assembly JAABUK01 (sample SAMN10711869, study PRJNA513367) | rock metagenome | isolation source: Antarctica rocks | place: Antarctica: Victoria Land, Pudding Butte nord | collected 2016-01-03 | reverse complement strand
TATGAAGAATAATATTGGGACGGCTCTCAGAGACAGGAATTGAAAGCAGGAGGCGCGGGCAATGAAAACTTCTTTGAGGATCAAAACTCGGCACGTTTTAGCGGTCTCAAACCCTCAAGCAGAAGACTGCTGATAAGAAGAGGCGCTGGTGGCTTCGCAAGCCGTACTATTTGATATCTACTGAGGATCGTTTCTTGCGTTGCACGGTCTGCAAGATTGGCACCTCCATTGGTCGCCGTGCTGGTAACAACGGTATCACTTCGCTACATCAATGACAACAGCTCTATCCACGCGACGGTAGACTGGATGCGACCCTGCGCCGCGGACTAGGTATGGGCTTCTCAGAGCACCTAGGAGGCCACATCGATAGAGCACAGGGACAACGGTTCGGAACAAACGAAAACATCTCATCCTCTGTACAATGTGCATTTGCGAGGGTAGTGCATTTGAAGCAGCGCCCGAGTAGAGATTGATAGGCTCCTGCATGACATATGAACAAAGGCTGCTCAGGTTTGCAGCAATGTAGTCACAGATTACCTTCAAGACGTTGTCCTCGCGAACGATGTTAGCTCCGTCGAAATCCTGCCCCAGCAACGCGCACAGACAACAAAGCCCTGTCTCACTTCGACGTCCACCTACATCCTCTGCGCCGGATCAGAGATTCCACACCAGGAGCATTTCGAAGATCACATTGCGAGTGTCACTTCGTCTTCAGAAGGGTTCTCTCTCTCTTTGACAACACTAGATCTCGATAGCCTTTCACAATGGTACGTCCTCATATCCTATTCGTCCCCAGCTTTTGCCCGCCAAAGTCACAATGCCCATTCAGTTCTTGGGTATGCTTCACAGAACGCTGTCGCTACAATCAATCTTGCATTTCTCTATTCTTGCAATCATCTCCATTTCCAACGGTTGCTTCCAGCGCTCTCCAACCACCCCCATTCATAACAAGATGACGAGCTCACATACGGCCCAACAACAGGCCAGCACAAACTACAAAGAAGCCTTCTCCCTGTTCGACAAGCGCGGCAACGGACGCGTCTCCCTCGAATCACTCGGCGACCTTCTCCGAGCATGCGGTCAAAATCCTACCCTTACTGAGATACGAGATTTGGAAAAGACCATTGGCGGTGATTGTACGTTTCTGGCACCCTTTTCCACCCCCCGATACTCCAAGAATCCCCTTCCTAACATGTTCCACTGCTAGTCGACTTCGAATCGTTCTCCAAAGTCCTAAACCGTCCCGGCGGCTTCCGCGATCCCGGCGAGCCAGAAGAATACTGTCGTGGCTTCCAGGTTTTCGACAAGGAAATGACGGGTTTCATCGGTGTGGGACAATTACGATACATCCTGACGAATCTGGGCGAGAAGATGAGTGACGAAGAGGTGGATGAGCTGTTAAAAGCTGTCGATACGTCTTCGGGGGAGATCAATTATACGGAGCTGGTCAGGACGATTTTGGCGAATTGAGCTGCGCCTACGACAAATGGGACGGAGGAAATGAGAATGCATGAAATGGGGAGGTTGGTGGCGGTTGGAGTGTTCATGGTGCGGCGTTCGACATTGCAGGGCAAACTCGAAGTTCGATTGGCGCCGCGGTCACATTGAGTAGGACGTACCGTGAAGAGTACATATCAACATAAAAGACTACCGTCTATTCTATCAAGGTCCTCCGCCCATCCCTCACGCTGACCAGAAATGAACGAAAAGATGACTTGACAAATCCAGACATGAGCATCTCTCACTCATAGTCGGAAGTACCAGTACTGCCATTGACCGTCCCAAGACTTCGCGTCACTAACGTTAGTTAGAAACCGACCCAAACAGCTCCTGACAACGCCGCCCACACACACACACACAAGCCATTCGATGCAGGGTGACAAGAAACCGCATCCAGCGCATCCCCCCAAAACGAATACCCTCGATCCAGGCGGTCCAAGAATACCTGCAGAGCGCGTCACGAACTCTGCTTTGTGTGTCGATTGCGACAGCGCCGGTGTATTTTGTTGGGTCTAATTCGTCTGGTCCCTCTCCCTCTCCCTCTCCCTCTCTCTCTCTCTCTCTCTCTCTCTCTCTTTCTCTCTCTCTCTCTCCTTCTCTCTCTGGCGCTCTCTCTCGGGCTCTGGAAAGGGCAGCTTCGCATCGCGAGCAATCCAAAACAATCCGGTGAAGGAACGAATGGGCTAGTTGTTCTTTGCTGGTCTTCAGGTTGGTTGGGTGCAGTGCAAAGGCTGTATGTGGTAGATACTAGGAGGAGATGTTGGAGGAGTGGGCAAAGTGTAGTATATGTATCTCCTGCCTTCTATTCCATCTACCGACTTCCCCACCATTCCATTCTTTTTCTGCACCGTTCCTTCGACTTCGGCTGCGCCCTTTTACTTCATCTCGTCAACGCCACTCCTCCAATCCGGACCTCAATTCTTCAACCCCAGCTCCTCATAAAAGGCATCAGGGTTCGGTTCCCTCCCCAAAAACTCAATCAGTGTCTTCATCTCATCCTGACTGCCGCCCTTCTCCAGCAGCATGTGGCGGTACCTCCTTCCCTCGGTGGCGTTCATAGGATTGGGTTTGAAGACGCTGTAGAACATGTCGGTTGAGTAGACCTGTGAACTGTGGGTCACGCACATAAGCGTTAGCATTCCTCTACCGCCCTCGGAAAGTTGGGTCGGACGGGATCCTGTGGGGTAGAACAGAGAAGAAGACAAACCTAAGATACCCATAATACCCAGCATCATACCCACCCATCAAGTGACCAAAAGTGGCCTGACCATTGCCCCAATTGTCCCCTTGACCCAGCACCTCCGGTCCATCAAGATGACAGATCTCTCTCCTCAGCTCATTATACTTCTCTGAAATCTTGACCTTCTCAAGCGCGTCATGCGACTCCGGTTCATGGATAAACATATCGAAGAGCCCGAAATGGAGTTGGCGGAGGTTGGAGAGCGCCCTGTTTAGGTTCTTCGTCTTGATCAGATTGCGGATCAGATTATCTGGGATCTTCTCTTCGGGTTTCTCCGCGCCGTTGAGAGGGCCGGCCTGTTCTTTCCACGCTTTGAGGTACTCGGGAGAGAGGGAGGAGTAGTGGTAGCTGAGAGATTTCAGCTGAGACGGGGTCCAGCACCAATTTTCGAGCATTTGGCTGGGTGCTTCGACGAAGTCACGCACCGTGCTGGTGCCGTGAAAGCGGGAATAAGTGGTCCGGGAGACTAGGTCGTGGATGCCGTGGCCGAGCTCGTGGAAAAGGGTGGTCACTTCGTCGTGTTTGAGGAGGCTGGGTTTCTTAGGAGTGGGTTTGGAGAAGTTGCAGACAAGTGCTGTAGCAGGGTAACGGCGGGTGCCATTCTCGGTGATAAAGCCCGGTTGGAGGTTGAAGTTTGCGGCGTGACCATATTTGCCTTGTCGGGGGAAGAGGTCCAGGTAGAGGTAGCCGACGAATCCACTGCCTTCTCCTTCGTCGTCCCATACGCTGAATACCTGTACGTCGTCATGCCAGACAATGTCACTCCCTTTGCCGGAGGATGATATCTCGTCGCGGTCTAAGCCGGTGATCTCGACGAAAACGAGGCCGAAGAGTTCTTCGAAGATCTGGAGCATTCCCTGAATGGTGGTCTGAAGAGGAAAGTATTCGGAGATTAGTTGTTGATCGAGAGAATAGTCTTTCTCTTCCATCATTCTGTCGTAGAAACGATGATCCCAGAGATAGTACCGCTCATCATACTTCTCTCCGCGAGAGTCGACGTCTTTCTTCTTCACTTCTTTCAAGGTTTCGATTTCTGATACACCACCGTCACTGAGTCGTGTTTTCAAATCCCCAAGGAAATCATCCACTGTCTTTGGAGTCTTCGCCATCTTATCCTCAATCCTGAATGCAGCATGACTTGGATAGCCGAGCAGTCGAGCAGCCTCATCTCTCAGCAAGATAGCTTCACGAAACAACGGCACATTCTGGTTGCATTTGTTCTCGTTAGAAATAAAGATCTTTTGTCTAGTCGCACTGTTCTTCCCATATTTCAATGTGGGGAAGAGATCCGGATATTTGAACGTCATCCAGTACTTGCCGTTCTCCTTTTTGAGTCCCGAGAGAACATCCTGTGGAACGCCATCTAGCTCTTCTGGTGTAAACCATAAGCCTCCCCTTTCCTCATTCAGGTTCTTCTGAAAGATGATGCTGAGCTGACTGAGTCTCTTCTTGATCTCCTTGAATCTATCCCGCTTCGGACCAGCCGGTATGTTTAGACCATTCCTAATATAGCTCTTATGCTCTTTCTCTAACAACCTCTGCGACTCTGGATCTAGCTTGTCTCCCTTCTTCAACGCCGCGTCTACCAATTCATACACATCTTCTCGCATCGACGCTTCGATAGAAAAATCGTCCATTAACTTTTCTGCCTCTGTAGATGCGTCTCGAAGCTCTTGATCCGTGGACACGGATTGGTAGAAGCCGAGAATATGTGCCACCAAGCCTTGTCTGTTCTCGTCATGTGCCATTGGCAGAACCACCTTCTCGAAACTCGCATCTTGTTCCTTGACCTTGCCAACGATGTCGTCGGTAAGTTTTCTTGACACGTCGATGAACTTCTTGGTATCTTCAATAACAGACGTCGGAGTCGCTGTGAAGATAGGAGGAGCTTGTGGAGGGTTTCGAAGCTTCAATGGGGCCATCGTAGAAGTTGTGATCGGTCTGGTAGCTGAGACTGAGCTCCAAGGTGTTGGTGGCCTTGGAGGTCTTGTCTGAGATACGAGAGCGGAGAGACGGGCTGAGATTCGAAACGGAGGAGCCAGGATGAGGGCGAAGAGGACGAAGAGGGAGAGGAGAGTGAGATAGTAGGTCTTTCTAGAGTACGCCAGCTTGTCAAGTGATCATAGCATCAATCCTTCGAGAAGGAATACGAGCTGGTTGGTGGGCTGTTGGTGGAAAGTGTGACATGACAAGGGCATTGTTCCTGATCATCTCCATCTCTAAATGTGGAGTCGAGCCGCAGCGTCTTGCTTGGCAGTGCAGCATGCCCTCCAGTTCTCAATGCTGTTGGACTGAGGCCACGGCATCACCAAAGTCGTTCATGATGAGAACCAGACACAAGCCTGTTCCGAAGCGTGTCAGGATACGGGAGCCAGACATCTCAATGATCGTGGCAGCGACTCATGACCGAGCCGTCCAATCCGCTCTCTTTTCCGTTCTAGATCTAGGGGAGCTCGACAATGGTACTTGGTAAGATGTGTGCTTCCTCATGCGTTTGAGCACGGCAGATCGCCCCTCAGCTGTCATCTGGAGCTGTCATCTGGAGACGTCTGTTCTGGAGACGTCCGTCCACGGATAGAGCTGCAGTCCGTCCCAGCCATACTGAGCTGCCTCCCACCGCGCTGATATCCCCGGCGCCGCACGTCGGAAGAACCTCGGCCATTTCGGAGCGCTCTCCACGCGGGATTGCTTGGCAGCTGCTCCGCATCTGTCTCCCGGGCGGGTGTGGTCTTTGCCGGAGCTCAGCCATTGGGATTTGGAGATGGTTGAGTGAGATAGAACCTACTGGCGCTGCCTTGAGCAGCAGCAGCAGCCTAGGTGAACTCCCCCTTCGACACTCTTTGCCTTGCTCCGCCTTCCTTCCCTCACTCCTCCTCTGCATCACCCCCCGTCCTTTCTCTGTTTGCCCCTGTCTCCCTCCCGGGCCACACCACCACAATGTCACTCTCCGGCCGCGGCCTGAGAAGCATCCTCCAGAAACACCCCACCGACATCGTGATCCTCTCCTCCCTTCGCACGCCCGTAACTCGCGCCAAAAAGGGCGCCTTCAAAGACGCCTACCCCGAAGAACTCCTCTCCGCCGTCCTCAAAGCCACCCTTGCCGCCGTCCCGAACCTCGATCCTTCCAAAATCGACGATGTAGCCGTCGGCTCCGTGCTGCAGGAGCTGGGAGGCGCGAAAGCCGGCAGAATGGCCCAACTACACGCGGGCTTTCATCCAAGAACCAGCTTCTGCACCGTCAATCGGCAGTGCAGCTCGGGGCTGGCGGCTATCACAGCGGTGTGTAACAGCATCGCCACCGGGGCGATAGATGTCGCCGTCGGAGCGGGGATGGAGTCCATGACGCGCAACTATGGGAGCAGAGCCATCCCGACGGTGCTGTGGCCGGAACTGAGGGACTCATCCAACAAAGACGCGAGGGATTGTATCATGCCTATGGGGATCACAAGTGAGAATGTCGCGACACGATGCCGAATCAGCAGGGATGACCAGGACGCTTTTGCGGCGAATTCGCACGTCAAGGCAAGCACGGCGCAGAAGGCAGGGTTGTTTGACGGGGAGATCGTGCCCGTGACGACGACGTGGTTGGACCCCGAGGCGCCGCAGGAGCCGGGCAGGGTGATCACGGTGGAAAAAGATGACGGGATACGACATAATGCGAGTGTGGAGGGAATGAGGATGTTGAAGCCGGCGTTCAAGGAAGACGGATTTAGCACGGCTGGGAATAGTAGCCAGGTCTCCGATGGTGCAGCGGCGACTTTGTTACTACGACGGAACACGGCGAATGAGTTGGGTCTGTCATCAGGTATTATCGGGAAATGGGTCGCGACCCACACGGTTGGCTGTCATCCTGATGAAATGGGCGTCGGGCCGGCGGTCGCCATACCGAAGCTTCTGGAAATGACTGGGATACAGACGGAGGAAGTGGGTATCTGGGAGATCAATGAGGCTTTCGCCAGCCAGGCTTTGTATTGCATCAGGAAACTTGGGATCCAGGAGGAGAAGGTCAATCCCAACGGTGGAGCTATCGCCTTGGGTCATCCATTGGGTGCAACTGGAGCAAGGCAGCTGGCCACATTGATGCCAGAATTGGTGAGACAAGGCCAGCCTGTTGGCGTTGTAAGTATGTGCATAGGGACGGGAATGGGCATGGCTGGCATGTTTGTCAGAGAGTAATGATGAGAGCACAAAATTCGCACAGGGGAATCATCTCTGAGAGATTTGAGTTCTCATTTGCACGAAGTGCATGAACGAACGCTATCTTGGGTATCGTGAGTAGACGTAGCACAGGTAAGCAGAGTCTTGCCATGCCTTGAGATCTTGTCCATCTCTCACCCCAGCCTGACACGAAGCAAATTCCATCCACCTGGCTCACTGGAAGTTGGATTGTCCCCAATGCGCCTGCCGTAACTCACCAGGCCATGCATTTGCAGTTTGAATGTATAGCACAAGGGAAATGAAATAACTGTATACTGCCGACTGAAAAAGGCAAAAGGCCCCATCAACCCAGTATACAAAGTCTTTGATGTAGCAACGGCTCCACGAAGCAGAGCAAAGGTTGACTGTTGTACTAAGACTTGCCGAACTAGAGCAAGAACTGAACTGACGAAAGTGATGGCTGTCCAAACCAGAGCAGATATTGACTGATTTCAATGCCCCCACAACCTGGAGCAGACATCCAGCCTTTTTTCTGGCACCACCAGCCTATTTCGCAGCACTAACCTCGCCTGTTTGGAGTTCAGCAAAGCCGTCTGCAAGAACCTCGATCCTGTCAATGGCATTTTCGCTGTCGTTTGATGCAGCCCCACTCTTGCCCTTCTCGGCACGTGCTAGAGCACAATGATGATGCCCAGGACAGACATGCTCCATGATATCACAGTCATCAACTCCATTGTCGTAGCCGTTCATTCCGTTTGTAAGGCTGTTTGCGCCGTTCGTAGTGCGGCCTGGCCAAGCTTTGCCATCTCTAATGCGATAGAATAGGTCTTGGTAGCGCTCTGCCATGACTGTGGCCGTGAAACGCCTTTCAAATTCCTCCCGAATTCTCTTGCGGTCCAACTTCCCAGCTTCTTCAACTTTTGCCGCAGCCTCTTCAGCATTGTTGACGATGAAGCCGGTCACGCCTTCTTCGATGACCTCAGGAACAGAACCTTTGTTGTAAGCAATGACGGGCGTACCGCAAGCCATAGCTTCGATCATGACAAGACCGAAAGGCTCATTCCATGCAATGGGAAAAACCAAGGCAACGGCACCACTGAGGAACTCACTCTTGTGCTCGTCATTAATTTCTCCAACAAATACAACGTCATGCTTCTCGAACTCAGGTTTCACATGCTTGTTGTAGTAGGCGAGATGGATGTCCTCGATCTTGGCCGCCACTTTGAGCTGCTTGCCAGCCATGACAGCAATGTGAACTGCCTCAGGAGCACCTTTCTCTGGTGCAAGACGCCCAAGGAATGCGAGATAAGCTGGCTTGATGGAGGCGATTGGTGCCAAAAGGTACTTGGGAATGCCATGATAGATGGTCTCGAGCCAGAACTCCGCACCTGCAAGGACGTCACGCTGGCTATTGGAAATCGATGTTGCACCAGCATTGGTATTGTCGTACAGTTTCTGAAGCGTCTCGCCCTTGCCCTCAACATCGAGCTCACAGTGATCGGTCCAAACGTAGGGACCAGGCTTGGTGAAGATCTCAGGATGGAATGGGAAGATACCATGATGCACATTGACCACATCGTAGTGGGTCAGGTCCGCGAGTAAACGTTTCAGCTGCAGAGTGTATGGTAGCTGCATTTCGAGGATGGTGCCAGATATGCCAGCATCAGAAAGTGTCATTGGAACACACTCAATGAGATCGGCAGCTGTCTTGCAGCCGTTTGCACCGTACAATGTCACAGAGTGGCCCATACCGACAAGCTCATGAATGAGAAACGCAACCACACGTTCAGTTCCACCATACTTCAGGGGCGGAACAGTGTAGTACAATGGCGCTATCAGGGCGATGCGAAGTTTGTCAAACGGCTGCGCTTTTGACAATGCAGGACACATTATTGGTGAGGAGGTTCGTCTGGTCATTATTAGTGGTTGAATGAGAGTATTGAGGATGCCGAGGGAAGATTTGAGGACAATGCAGGAAATTTTGAGAACATTGCGGAGAGTCTTAAAGTACGTTGCGGGAGATCTTGATGAGATTACAGGGCAAGTAAAGATGCTCACGAAAAAGTGACGTCAAGGTGAGATTTGGGTGCGGATATAACGGCGATGAGGAACAAATGAGAAACATATTTAGGAAGATGAATCTGCCGGTTCATCTTTGACGCTGTACAATAACTGCCATCATGTCGACCTGCCAAATCTCAAAAGGGCAAAACAGGGCAGGAGATCGGTAAGCATTCATGACCGGCTAGCTACTCGGGCACAGTCCTACATCGCCCGCACATTCAGGGCGTTTCTTGCAAGGACGACATGTTGAAGCAAACATGAAGTGCTCGGACAAGCGACCAAGCGACATGACGTTGTGCAAGACTCTCAAGGTGAGCTTGACCTACCTCCGCGTAGCTGATACAAGTGAAGGTGGTGGGGGACTTGACGTGAAAGTGAGATCGGCTGAGGACCAAAACCAAATTGCGCTGCAGCGGGAGACATAACAAGGCCAATAGTGAGAAGTCATGGAAAGAAATGGCATGATATGAGGGTCTCACCGTGAGATTTAGGGTAGCTCGGTGTTGCTTTCCTGGTACAAGCGATGGTGTTGAGGCATGATGACATGAAAGTGAGATCGGCTGGCAGCCAAAGCAACAAGCCGCGTCGCCGCGGAAGTGAGGATGGACGAGATAGACTTACTTGATGGTGATGGAATGAGTGCAGCTGTTGCTATAGACCGTTGAGGAAGGTTGTCGGTGCCCAGATGTTGTGATGTTGGAGTGCCGAGATGTTGTTGGTGGAGGGAAGAAGTTGTGGAGAAGAAGGCGGAAGATGGGGCAATTTATAGGTGTGAAGAATTTGCAAAGTTGCAGTGGACGGAAGGAAACACACGAAGACTTTGTGCAAAAGACATTCGACTGGCTCACTAGCGTGTTTTGGATGTCCGATGTTCAGCAGGAGGAAGGTCCGGGGATGGGATTCAGTTGCTCGTTCACCACCATCAACTCGTCTACATTCTTGAACTGCTCAGCACTGGCAGACCCTTGCTCTGCAGCTCTGCTTCAACGATCTTCCACCGTCCAAGTCGTTTGTCCTTGTCAACCGGTGTGTCTCTTCGAGACATAATGTGCACATTAGGAAGGCTGATCACATCCTGCTTCGTGAGGAGGTTCTCAGCTAACATCTCCGATTTGGGAAGGCTGTCTCGTGCGAGATACTCGTAAATTTTCTTGAAAGTCCTGGCGGAGGTCAGGACATGATCTGGTATGCGATGTCCCGTCAATTGGGACAACCGTTTAGTGATCTAGGAGTCGTTGAATGAGCGTAGCCAAAGAGATGGGGCTATGATGACTTACAGGGAAAAGGAGCTCCAGAGAGGGCACAGGCAGCCAAAGGAAGTCTTGAGATGTGACACTGTATGGTGTGCGTTTCTGTGGGGGACGATCATTAATGTTGTCATTGTAGCCTCTCCCAATGCTGTCATTGGATTTTCCCTTGTTGTCCACAAGGGAATAAAGCTCGACTTTTTCCGTAACTGATAAAGCTTCGAGAATTGTTTGCTTTCCATCCTTCTGATATTTTAGAGTAATCCGCTCGCTGGTCTCACCTAGCGCAATGGTGGTGCTGGAGATGGCCGCTAATACCTCGGATGTGTAAGTAACACGACTAAGGTCGTCGGCAGTGACAGTTGCCGAATCTCTGAGAGTAACGACTTCTACTACAGCTTGATGTAGTGAGGAGAGGTGTTCATTTTGCGTAAAAGCCTTTTCGAACGTGGCCAAGAAACTGAACGAGTCATCAGCGGATTTGCAATCAGTCTGATTTTCTGTAGCTCACGGTCGAAATGATTCCTCTGGTTTGGGACGCTCTTCCTTCCAGTGTCCAGATAAGCCCACACGTTCTAGCCCATCCCAGGTCTCAGCTGGGCGATATTTTGGATCGTGGATCTCGGGATCGTTCCCTGGGACTGTTCTCGACCATCTGATGTCCCTCATAGCGTGCTCATGTCGATCAATCGGCGCTGATCTGGGCTCAAGATTCGCTGGCTCAGAAGGTGCTGCTTCAGGCCTGAGGATCGTCGACTCAGGTTCAGGTGGTCGTTCTCCACGCTCCTTCTGCGCCTGCTTACGTCTTCGCTCAAAAAAGCCGGGGGCTCCATACGGATCTCTTAGTCCAGGTGGGTTGTCGGATCCCCATATCCTTCGTCGAAGGCGTTCTGTTTGTGGAAGACCAGACGATGCATTTCGGATTGGTTGCAGCTGCGAGATGCGCTGCCGAAGAGCTTGATGGCGACATGAGGTGCATATGTATGTCATCTGGCTGATGCTAACGGATATTGAGTGGCTGGACTGGACTGATGGGATTGTTCGACGCATATTGCTTGTACGCGGGTCGCAGCTTGAAAAGTAGTGTTGTGAGCTGCAGCACTGCTTCGCCAAGATTGGTTCGCCAAGTTCACGTGACAGTCACTACAGGAGCGACATAAATGGTTGATCTCCACGATGCACATCTGGATGTGTGACTTTTGGATGATAGTAACGACCTTTGTTATCATACATCAATGTGCTTCTCTCTTGCGAGTCGCGAAACACCCACAGCAGTCAATGCCTCTTCCGCCGTGGGCCTTGCTACGGGCAGATCCTCTATCCCTAATGCATTCCTTGCCTTCTGTGCATGCTTCAGTAACGTTCTGACGCCGTTTATGATGCCTGCATACTGATTTCCAAGCCAAACCTGTGCTTCGACGAACACCACCTATGCGATGTCCCACCTGCGCTTGCATCAATAGCCTCATCCCTTGTATCACTGATCACCCATGATAACTCCTCCTGTCTCCATCCTTGCCGTTGAACCCTTTATCAAGCATTTGTTGCTTCGCCACCCAGTCCAGGACACTTTCATAACACAGCACAAACTGTCTCAGACTCTGCACCATGCTCAACCTCTGCCCACGGAAATCCTTGACCGTCTTTGCGATCAAGTCGACATCGCCCCAGTCGAGCCATTCTCCTGCACGAATGTCATCATCAGAGTCGACATCCATTCGATCATGCCCACCCTCCATCCTCTGCCGTTTCAGCATATCAATTACGCTATCGACGGTACAGAACGTCCCAGTTCTTCCACAGCCGGCAGAGCAATGTACTAATATGGGCCTCTGACCTTTCGGTGTCGGCTCCGCCGCCCCAGCAGTAGGTTGGGTTGGAGTAGCACTGCCCCTCGTGTATTTGTTAGTCTGTGCAATCAAAGCAAGTAGGTGCTGCGGATGTGCTGGTGCTCCGAAGTCGGGCCACTGGGTATACTGTAATTGTGTGATTTCACGCATAGGCTGGAAAGGAAAATTGGAATGTGAAAGGGTGAAATGCCGGACGGTGGCGAAAGGAGTCTGGGGCAGACTTTGCTTGGGTTCCTCAGCGATTGTCTTTTCGGCTTCCGTAAATGGATTCGTGGATCGTCGTTGGCCTATACTGGGCCTTTTGAGTCTGGGTTTCTGCAAGTCTGCTTTGTTCGGCTCCAAAGAAATCCGTTTCTCAGAGAAGAGCTTCAGTATCAGTGGTCCATAGTCGCCTGTGTGCCAGTAAGGATGACTTTTGAGCTGCCCGCCCTCCGACTCAGCGGTTAGCATAACGACGACCCGTGTATCTTGCTCCCAGATAAGACGCCAAAAGTCGTTAAAGGTCGCCGGAATTGGAGCTTGCGTGGCAATGTAGCGCTTGTTTGAATACGAAGGCTTGATGTGATTGGCATTGATGTAGTCGCAGCCTCCTGCGGCGACGTCTTGCAAATGCACTCTTGAATGATCATAGGGGAAAATGTTGTTGTAACGGTTTTTCGCTCCTTTCTCAATCCCAGCAATTTGAACTTTGCCGGGTCTTTCGAAGCGTGGAGAGCCATAAGATACCGTGCAATTGAGCGCATCTTGCATGCGTTTTTGTTCCGTCCGCTCAATCGCAAGGAATTCGTCGGATACAAGTTTTCCTTTGTTCTGCTCCGCCACAGCGTTCTTCAGCCATTGCGGAAGTGCATTTTCGGAACGAGCAGACATCTCCGCGGGATGAGCCACTGGTAATTGGCCCACACCGTCCAGCAAATCCATGTTCTGCCGGATGTTGTTGAAAAAGGGATTCGCTGCGGTCTTCGACGTTGGCATAGGGCACCCACCTGCCACTGGAGCAACCGCTTGTGCTGGGGCAACAAGCGACAAGGGTGATTTATTCGTATCAGCTGCTGCGTTAACCGAGCCTTGTTCTATCATGAATGGATGGGTTCTAGAGAGTTCTGCGAAGCCGCCTTTCACTATGATGCCTTGGCCTTTCCACCCCTCTGCGGAAAACTTTTTGAGCACGTTGACTGGATTTTGCGCGTCTTTAATGTTATTGGAATTTGAGTCATAGACGGCAATAAAGCTGCATTCATTCCACCGCGAAAAGTTTTCTTTATCGGATCCTAGCGCAAAGGTGTCTCGTAGTTTCTGGGTGTTGAAGGAGGGCCTCTTCATGAGGGTGGTTGGGATACAAAGGTTCAATGCGCCACGGATCTTGGATGTTGAATACTGCGGTGCTACTCGGAGGTCCAACAACAGCACATCCTCGGGCAAGCTCTGCAGGAGGTTGACAAAATGCTGTGAGGAGACCATGTTTGGACCTTCTATGTGAAGCGTCTCTGGTAGTGTTTCCGCACGCTGGACAGGCTTCCGATCTGGACCTGGGGGTGGGGTATGTGCCGGGAGCGATAGGCGAGAGTGGCGATGATCTACCGTATGTCCTTGACCAGGTGAGATTCCCGCAGGCGATTCGCGTCGAGGTACGTCGAAAAAAGACATTTGGCCAGCCTTGCCTCCCTCCATGTCCCTGTCGGATTGACTCGGCGGCACTGGTGTACCTACGGGTTGTACAACTGAGCGAGGCGATACGGGAGTCTCTTGTATGGGCCGAGGAGACGATGTTTTTGTGGAGGGTTGTCGAGAGCCCTCCGGTCTGCTGAGTGCTGCCAAGTTTCCATGGCCTAGGTGGAAACGGCCGTGTTCAGACTGTCGTCGGAATGCTTCGAATTCGGGATTTGCATCAAGGGGTACACCACTTGGAGTATCGCGAGCGCTTGAACACGGATAGTCCCAATTATGGCGAGCATGTTTGGCAGGATTTGAATCGGGAGGATCTGAGCTATCACCGAACGCGAACCCAAAATAGCTTGGACTCGACGCCATCTTAGTTTTCGGAGAGCACGCAGTTGCCTGGAGGAGTGGAGGCATGGGCTGACCAACAGATGCAGGTGCTCGAGGAGGTAGGGCGTGAGGTGTGGTCGAAGGCCGGGAGTGAGAGGCTCGGTGATGTGATGGTGATGATGACGGTGGAGACTTCCAGGTGGCCTTGGTAGTTGTGGCCGACATGGCTCTCAGGATGTGTCTCTTCGTCGAACAGATTATGGCAGGTACCACTCGAACCCGATACCGGTCAATCACGGGACGCGGAGGATGAAGAGGCCATCATGACTACAAGATATAAAGTATGGGTTTTCTGAAGCTGCTGAGCGTGCAAGGTGAAATGTGAAGACGAGGTTGAGTTCAGGTACTATGACTGCACTTTGCGTGCTGCTGAAGGTAAGACGTTGGTGCGGCGAGATGGAGGAGGGCCAAATCTGCGGCAGGGTAAGACAGGTAGACTCTGACAGGGGCGATGCTCAGATTGACAGACCGTTTTCTCAGCTGACTGGCCAAAGCAGAGCTGCAATTGAGAAAGGGCACAGGTGTGGATTCAAGCACGTATAATCTTCGCATCCGGTCAGCACTTCAGTCTCCAACATGACTGTTCCATATCTCGGACTCGACCTGTTCCGATGATGCCTCCACAAGCTACAAGCTTTTTCGCCTATTTGTGGGCCAGATTGTAATGGCCCGAGAGAAGACAGCCTGTGTCGATCAGCGTTAAAGCCTTCGGGCTCTTCGTGCGCCCAAGAAAGTGGCGAGAGAGCTTTTGTGAGTCAGGGTTCCACGAGTGATCTCAGGGTCCAAGGGTTCGAATTCATGTGCGATGGTGTGGGCGTGGGGAATGAAGAGAGCAGCGACGAGGGCTTGGATTCACAGCAGATCACCTCCTGTCACGAATGTTGGCGTTGGCGTTGAACAAAGATCGCTGGTATGACGCACCCCTGTCGCCTGCCTGAGCAGCTTAGCAGTTTGTAGTGGAGAGCTGAAAGGCTGAGGAACAGCCCGAGACAGATACAGCCCCAGACGCTGAGACAGAGGAAGAACGAGTGTCGGCCCTTGCAGGAGTCCAGGAGCCCAGGAGCCCAGGAGTTCAGGAGTTGGTTTTACTCGAGATCCTTTCTCGTGTCTATATGTCCTGCGGAAAGTCCCAAGACCACTCTAACTGAGGCTTGGAATTTGCGATTGTTGTGGACCACCATTCTGGAACTTGACAGCAACTCCGATCCCGGTCCAGACCTGTGGGTAGCGGTGTGGACGAGATCGCCATCTCGCTAGCTCGACCTAATTCTACACCTGCATTCACCCCAGGCGATAGTCTATGGCTTCGCCTCGGGACTCGCGGTGGAAAGATCCCAGATCACTCTTACAGGATACCAGTAGGATTCAACTGAAAGTACCCAGGACCCGGAGATATTACGGCCTACAGTAACTAGAGATACAGTGCCTATCTATGCCTTGATATAAATTATATGGTTGCAAGAAAGAGCTAGGTCTCTCATTGCGTTTGTCCTGCCGACCCAGATCCATCCCACACGTGATCGACCTTTTCTCATCTATGCTAGGTAGACAATTCGAAGTCGACAAAGGTGAGGAATCCTACACAGAAGCATCGTCCCGAAAAGCAGAGAATGTCAATGCTGAGATCTTCTGCTCCAAGAAGTGTCAATCAGCATCACCTTCCTTAGCAAACGCACCTCTCATTGTCACAAAGTTGTGTTCGTCTGGATGACGGATAGCATTCATGTTACCCTCCCAATTCTTCAACAGTTTGCCCAGCTCCTTGAATGATACTGGCTTGGTCATGTAGATGTCACAACCAGAAGAGAATCCTTCGGTCTGGTCTCGTCCGTTCGCGAGGCCTGTCAGAGCGATGATCATGGCGGGCTTGAGCTTGTTGTCAGCTTCGAAGCTGCGGATCGCACGAGTCGCATCGAAGCCATTCATCACCGGCATCGAGATATCTGAAGCGTTCAAGGTCAGTAATGAGTCAAGTTGTTTGAGGATTTGGAGCTCTCGTCTCCTGCATACCCATGAAAATGATATCGTAGGGCTTCCTGGCCGCCTTCACCGCATTGACCGCGACATTGCCGTCCTCAGCCGAGTCGACGAAGCTGTATTTTTGCTTCCGCATAAAGGTTTGAAGAAGTTGCAGATTGATCTTGTTATCGTCTACCAACAGAATGCGCGGTCCACTAACTTCGGGTTCGGCAAGAGGTGACGGTTCAGGCAGCGTGTCGGTCCACTTGGACAGATTCTGGACCTCCGGCGACAGAGGCGAAGCGATCGAGCACGATCTCTCGGAAGGGAATGGAAACTCATTCTCATTAGGTTTTTCGCCTGCATATCGAGGATTGATGGCCATCTGTGCATTGCGAGTGACTTGCGATGCGGACAATGTCCCGTTGGATCTCACAGGGATTGATGCTTCTTCCGTACGCAGACCTGGCAGGTCGAGTTCCTTCAAGCCCTCATTCTCGGATGGGATCGGCGATTCCTCAACCCCAGGCAGCTGCGTTGGTTTCAAAAGCTGCAACCTTCCCAGGCAAGCTCGTAATGCTCTTGCTAGTTTGTAAGGCCCGCAGGGCTTGGAGATGTATTCAAAAATTCCCTGGAGTTGTGACTCTGACCTGTCCGCTTCCGCCTTACTGTGTCGTGTGGCATTACTGCACAGCACTATGAGAGCCGGATTGCCTTTCGATCCTGCCTTGGCACCGCCATCCATGACCTCTGGTATATAGCCTTCTTCAATGATCAGTACATTCGCTTCGCCTCGGTCAACCCAGTCAAACACTTCAAGCCCAAACCAGTCCTTGACATAGCCGGCGAGGATGTTTGCGTATTCACGAGAGCTCGCCGGCAACTGATTATCCTTGGAATATTCGTGTATGGCCACAGCAAAACCGGCGGCTTCATCACGTAGCGTTTGAGTAGGATCGTCACGCGTGGCACTTGTGCTCGTAGACCGAGGCGTAGACTGAGTCGATTCTGATCCCGAGGGGGGTCTCGTCAGAGGCAGAGATACCTGTACAGTAGTGCCTTCGCCCAGTCTGCTCCGAACATCAATGTCACCACCCATCATCGTCACCATGCTCCGCACGAGGGACAGTCCCAGCCCCGTGCCAGGGGAGAGCGAGTTTTCCTAAGCAAGAGTCCAGGTTAATGAGCTTACACTCTTCGCGATTGGCGTATCTTACCTGTGCAAAAGGAACAAATAAGCGGGATGAAAGGAATTTCGCCGCAATTCCCTTTCCAGTGTCGGAAACTGTCAATGCCATCATCTTTCCATCATGTTCAGGGTTTGAGTCTGGAACACATTCAAGTCGCAGCTGCACCTTGATGGTCCCTGAAGAGGTGTACTTGAGAGCGCTGAACATATTAGCACATTATCAAACACTTGAGCCAGTCAGTCCGCTTACTTCCCAAATAAATTCATTATGATCCGACGAATCGCTCCGGGTTGTGCCATAAACACCCAATTTTCTCTCGTGATGTCCAACAAGACTTCAATTTCATCTCGGGTGGTTTGCTTCCCGTCGTCGCGCCCACCGTGAGTTCCAGGGCTGATGCTTGAACCTTTGTCTGCTCCACGCCCTCGATTGCCAGCAGATATATCAGTTAGATCACTGGCTCGACTATAGATCTGTCCGATGGACAGGCCTTCCACAACTTCCTCGGTGACAGCGGCTATATCACTCACAGCGTAAAGACGAAGGAGTGGAGGTGCTCCACTGGGAAGTTGCTTGTCTGACATCTGTGCGCCAGCTCCAATCTGTCCTTCGATCAACCTTTTTCTGGGCTGTCGATTATTGCGCCAATTTCGGTCAAGCGAGTTGATTTTGCTGAAGTCAAGGACATGGTTAATGGTATCGAGCAAAGTGCGGCCACAGGCCTCCACTGTCTCGATGAGGGATCTTTGAAAAGCGCTAGTAGTTGTCTCAGAGAGAAATTCCGCTCCTGCCAAAATGCCGTGAAGAGGTGACCTAAGCTCATGCGATATGCTGCCAATAAAATCCGCCTTTTGTTTGTCGGCTAGGAGGGTATCTAGCTGACTACACTCGGCCATAATCGTCCTGCCAAATGCAGCCAAAAAGCCAAGATCAACAGCTTCCGAGAAAACACGAGTCTCTGATGTGCTCCACATAAAACAACCAGAAGCCCAGCGAGAAGACCCAGCGTCCCAAAGCGGGACAAAGAGAATCTGTCTGACTTCAGGAAAAAGCTTGGCCATAATGCTTACTTCCGCTCTTCGATGCTGGGACCGCTTTCGAGGTTGTGGGGGTGTTCGTAGAACGTCCTTGCTTCTTTGATCGTCCTCAAATGACGAAGCTGCTGCGCCATTTTCGAGAATCCAGATTGTGCCTTGCGGATAGCGTTTGAACAGTTCGCGAAGAACGTCTTGGTCAATGTCACCAAGTGCAGCGCGACCTCTGGGATATTGACCGCGAAGAAAAGGCTCATGTGGGGTGGAAGATGCAAGCACAGGGGCAGGATTTTTGGCATGCTTGGTGAAGGCATTGATCAAAGGGTCGAATGACGTGTTCGTCCCTACTTGGTACGTTGGTGAGGCAGGGCTGTCATCCTGAACATGTTTCGTGTCTTTCTCATCCCAAGTCTCTTGACGGGTGCCCATTGCAAGACCTGAACCGGTAGTGTGTGTAAATCCAGAATCTGCCTCCAAGAAGAGGACACCGTCCCCTCCTTCCATTTCGAAGCATTCACGCAAGATATTCGCAGCTCTGCGGAATGTGGGTTTGTGACTTTCCGAAACAACTTCATCTTGCCTTGTCTTGAAGTCTTCTTCATTCGAGCTAGGGTCTGAAGAAGTTGTCGTTCGCTCTTTCGTCGAGGATTTGCAAGCCTCCGACGTGTGTTCAATCTCGGCTGAATGTCTGTCCTGGGGGGTGCTGGATGACTCTTGACCCTTGATCGTTCCGTCCAACGTTCCGTCAATATCCAAAGGCGGGCTGGTATGTTTCGAGGGCGTTCGGTCTCGCCGCATCACGCCCGACTGCACAGATTCAGCTTTTAAGTCGTCACCAGATAAGTTTTTCGTCCTGCTTCTGCCATCCACGAAGAGATTCAGTGCCTTAGACATAAGTTTGGAGCGCCTTCCCTCCATCGCTTCGCGATTAGTCTCCAAGTGAATTATCACCAATCTCGCCAGCCAGCCCAGGACTTGGACATGCTCTTGACTAAGACCTTCCCTTGGTTGAGTATCCATGACGCACAAGCTGCCGATGTTGACGCCTCTTTTGGTGGTCAATGGAGTACCAGCGTAGAACCTGAATTTTGGATCCCCTTGCACGAAAGGCAGTTGAGAGAAGCGGGAGTCCTGTGTAAGGTCTTTGACCACAAACAGCGGATAAGGGTCATCGGAAGGCGGGAGTTGAATGGTCATCTAGGTCACGATGAGCTCGAAGGCCCGGGAGACTAGGGATGGTGAAAATCTCATCTAACCTCGCACAGCTTCCCTCTCTTCGAGACACCTTCGCAGCCAAGCCAAATTAACTTCTCATGCTTCTCAAATATTTCGGCGGTGTTGGCATCGACTTTTCTTGAAGCTTCAGCAATGAAGTATTGCGATTCTCGATCTATCAATCTGCCCAAGCTTATCAGTATTGAGTACTAGGATCCTCCGATGCGCTCACGTTATGAAGGCTCGCTGGGCGTTACAGCGCAGGGAGGCCAGCTGCACATATGGCTCCAGAGCATCCATGAGTGCGGTCGCTGCTGGCTCGCTATTCTGGGTGCCATCCGTCCGGTCTGATGGCTTCGGAAGAAAGTGCTGCGGTTGTGCATAACGGTACAACTCACGCGCTCTTCGAAGATCCTCGATAAGGGGTAATTCAACGGCTGTACGCAGTGAGAGTAGTGTATCTTCAACCATTGGCAATCTGGGAGTTGACACTGCCACCGTTGGCATAAGCGACCGGCGGTCTAGAGAAAGTGGGATGACAGGATCTTCTTGTTCTCGACATTGGCTATGGGATGAAGTCTTCTGCCAGTAGGCTGAAAACGCTGAGCAGATGTCTAGAAGGGGAACTCTCAGCAAGATTCAACTCAATGCAGGACTCCGTAGTAACTGTACATAGTTCTTGTAGCTTTTGCCATACTCCGCTGTGTTACGCAAAAAGCGCCAGGGTCCAGACCTAGACTCACGATCTCATTCCAAGCCTTGCAAATCCACCATTTTGGCCCAGCATGTGAAAACATGCACATCATAATACGCATATTTGCGACGTAACTGTGGCTTGGTTACAGACTGTATGTTGCTGGAAAGTTCATTACAGTATTGAATTTAACCCGTAACTAACCATGCTGTTAGACAGCAGGGTTATCTATGCACCAATTGCCTGAAGGGACTTGACTGTGTCCTTTACGCAATCGTTCAGAGATCCATATTTCAACCCCAAGATATCCACAGAACGACTGTTGTCGTATTTGAAAACATCCTTTGGCATATCGCTTTGGCTGTCCTCTGGCGGAAGCTGGGATCTGAGCTCCGGGAAGTTCTTCCTTATACAATCAGCGATATCCTTGTTGGACATGTACCCAGCAGTCACAAAAAATCTCTTGGACGCCGCTTCAGACAACTCGATGGCCTTGACATGGGCCATCGCTAGATCTCTGACGTCCACCCAGATGAAAGTTCCGGTAGGGGCCAGCTTCTCTTTCATCTTGCCCTGAATCATATCTCGTATTCGTGCATTAGAAGTATTAATAGCTTCCAGAGAGTTCAAATAGTGTACCACGGGGCCAAAGACCATCGGTGGACATAGCGTGGACAATTGGAAATCAGGTTGCTCGTTCTTCACAAAGTCCCACGCTGCTTTTTCGGCAAATGTCTTACTCGCCCGATATGCCGTGACTGGATCCGCGAGAGCTTCATCCGTCGTGACAGGGTTCCAATTCTCTTCGGAGTAACTCTTTGGGTGGTCCTTGGGATTGATAATCGACGCAAATGACGATGTGATTGCTACTCGCTTGACCTCTGGTGCTTTAGCCTTGATGGCTTTCAAAATCCCAATGGTCCCGATGACGGCAGGGTCCAGCAGATCTTTCTTTGGGTCTGTGATATTGAAGTGGAAAGGACTCGCAGTGTGTACAACAGCGTCGAATGGTGGATCGGAAACAACAGCTTCATCAAAAGCGCCCTCTTCGGCGATGTCTTTGACGATGACATAAGAAAGCCTGCTTTTGGGGACGCCTTTGTGATTCTCCACAATCTTCTGACCTTTTTCCTCTGATCTGACAGTGGTCACGACCTCGTGCCTGGAGGCTCATCAGCGGAGTAGATCAGCTATGTCAAAAACAGTGTCCACACACCCATGTTCCAAAAGCATATCGAGGCAATGGGCCGCAATAAAGCCAGAACCTCCAGTAAGAAGGACCTTCATGGTGACAGTGCTTAAGATAGACAGATGTTTATCTTTAATGTGCTTCAGCTTGACCTGGTCGATCTCAAAGAATAATTGATCAAGCGAAGATGGTACTACGGAGTACTTGTAATTGTACTTTATAAATGGCCTGTTGTAAAAATCCGCACGGTGTTTGGAGTTAAATAAATCCGTTCTCCGCCACCTCCTGCTCAATAACTCTACACTCGCAGCAACCAGCATCATAGGCCATCTCACTTTACGATGGGTAACGACGGCGGCAGGTAAGTCCGAAAATCCTGCGTCTTCCATGCTCGTCTGACATGATGCAGCATCCCAACCCGCCGCGAGCTTGTAAAAGAGGCCGCGCGTGACCCAACCACCGCTGAGCTCAAGGAGACACAGAAAGAACACTTAGCTCATCGATGGTCACAGTGTCCGCTCTCACATAGACCTCTGCTACGGCCAGTCGTTTCAGATTCTGCCGGGCTTTTATACAACAAAGATGCCGTGTTGCAATATTTACTGCCTGGGGAGGCATCCCCGCTGAATAAGGGAGACTGTACCAAAGTTTTGCAAGGTCGAATCAAAAGCCTGAAGGATGTCATCGAAGTGCTATTCGAGGTCAGTCTGGATCGATCCATCGACAAGGAGAGGTGGATATGTCCAGTCACATCGAAGGAGTTGGGGCCAGCAGTGAAGGCACTCTACCTGGTGCCGTGTGGACACGCCTTTTCCCAAGAAGCTATCAAAGAGATGAAGACAGAGCAGTGTCTGCAGTGTAACCGACCATACGAGTTTGATAACATCGTCACCCTATTTCCAGCTACTGAAGGCGAAAAGAACCACTTACAGAGGCGCATAGACAATCTCTCGGACAAGGGCCTCACACACTCCCTCAAGAAGGCATCCGGCTCCTCGAAGAAGCGGAAAGCAAACAAGCTGGCCAAGGAGGAGCAAGTTGCAACAGAAGTCCCGCCAAAGACTACTGATCCCATAAAATCCTCCGCAACCCGTTCTCAAAATTCCATTCCTGTCCCTCGCTCAGCTACTCCTCTCTCCGGCACTTCCACGCCTAAACCCGCTAATGGCATCAAGAACGCAGCTACCGCAAGCTTGACAGCAAAGGTGCTAGAAGAAGAAACCAAGGCGAAGAGGCAACGGTTGGTCAATGGAGAGAATGAGAATCTGAAGTCATTATTCACAAAGAAAGATGATAAGAGGAACTTTGGGGATGGCAATTTCATGACGAGGGGCTTTTCCATACCAGCTAATGCTAGGTATGAGTGAGTGGTTGGCCCGACCAGGATGAGGCAAGGACTTTGAATTTGAGGTTAGCAAGGAGTTCAGGGCGTTCGATTGTCTGCCTGACTTACAGAGAATGCTGGCAGGAAACCCCTTTACACTATTGCATGTCGCATAGCGTTACTATATACAGAACCTCAACACATGTTGTTCCTCCTTTATCCATTTAATTCTTCAATTCCTCAACCTCTCTCCCTCTCTCTGCCTACCCAAGACCTCCTCTGTCGACCTAACAATAACCTCAAAGGCCCTCCTCGCATACTCTTCGCTCGCCGCCGGATTCCCACTCACCACTCGAATGAACGTCTTTCCCGCCGTCGTGCTGGGCGAAATGAAGATATCGCCTCGGGAATTGATCAGCTCGGCGATATCCTTGGTTGCGGTGTTTGCAAGCGTCTCTGCTTGTTCCTCGTTTTCAGCCTCGGTGGAGTTGGAATTGGGGAGGTTGGACGGCGCGTCAATTTTCATCGTGTCTTCTTCCTCTAATTCGTAGGTTCGGGAGCTCGCCGCTTTACTAGACTGATTCGCCGGAGTAGCGTGGCCGTTCGTGTATACTTCCTCCTCTTTCCGTCTGTGCACCGTCCTCGCGGCGGCAACGACAACCTCTGGCCTAACCCTCAAACACGTCAATGCAAACCTCGAGGTAGCAATAATCTCAAATAGATCATCCCTGTCCATCACCATATCCCTGAACGCCTCCCCAACCTGCATTGAATTCTCAATATGCTTCCTCAACCCCTCAACGCCATAAGTCCTCATCACGAACCAAATCTTCAGCGCCCTGAACCGCCTCCCAAGTGGGATCTGCCAGTCGCGATAATCCGTCACGAGCCCGGAATCGGTGAACGTATTCTGCAGGTACGAAGCTGTGACGGACAATGCGCGAGTGAGATGGTTCCGGTTCTGGACGAAAAGGCAGGAGGCATCGAAGTTGACGAGGAGCCATTTGTGCATGTTGAAGTTAAAGGAGTCGGCTACGGCGCCGATGGACGGGGAGTACCGGGTTTGGTATTTGGGGAGAATGAGCGCGGCGCCGGCGTAGGCGGCGTCGATGTGGATCCACAAATTGGGGTATTTGGAGCGGAGGGTGGCGATGGAGGCGAAGTCGTCGACGGCGCAGGTGCTGGTTGTGCCGAGGGAGAGGGTGAGGTAGTACGGCTCTAGACCGTCGGCGTAGCAGGTTTGCAGGGTTTCTTCTAGGCGAGGGGCGGTGAGGGAGAGGTCTTCGGAGAGGGAAGTTGGGATGCTGCAGTAGCGGGTGCCGGTTATTAGAGCGCCCTTCTGGGTGGAAGAGTGCGCTTGGTCGCTGCTTAGGGCAACCATTCTGCCTCGGAGGAAGGCAATGCGGTCATCCCGCTCCATGGTGCCTGCTTGCAGGCCTTCGTCGTCGGTTTTCAGGCGAAGGTAGCGTTCTCGTGCTGCTACCATGACGGTGACGATTGCCTCGCTAGCGGAGCCATGGATTACTCCCCCGCCGCCTCCTGAGCTGGTAGAGAGGAAGCAGTCGGGTAAGGCGAGGGCTTTGGCAACCCAGTCCATGACTATGGTCTCTAGCTCTGTACAGGCTGGACTACAGAGCCAATTGAATGCTGGTGCAGTGAAAGCAGCCGAGTACATCTCGCCGAGTAAGGAAGGGTAGGTGGCTATGGCAGGAAAGAAAGCCATGAAGTTGGGGGATTGCCAATGGGTGAGCCCGGGGATGATCTTCGACTCGACGTCGGCTTGGATAGACGGCCATGGTTCAGGATGTTCTGGGGCAGCGGAGGGAATTAATTCTTTCAGATACCCGGGTTGAATCTTGGGTAGAACAGGGCGGGCTGGGAGAGATGAATTGTAATCTATTACTAGGAACAAAGTCAGCAACAGTCTGACAGTATGCTACGGTAATTGGAGAACAAACTGTCTTCGACTACAGCATGAGCTGCCTTTCTAAATTCTTCTTGATCCATTGCAAGATTACTTATCTGTCTGAGGAATTGAAGGGGGAAGGACGGGAACTTCTTTGACAGTTGAGATGCGGAGCGAAGGGCAGAAAGTCTAGATGGCATTAAATACAATAAACTTATAAAACATCTATTCAAAGAGAGAGATATCTGGCGCGCCCTTGCCTGACAATTGAGGCCTCTGAATTCCGCTTTTCGACGGGGCGGAAACCTTCCGCAGTCACCAAGGACGGGATAGTATAGATTAGATTAGATTGATTGACTGATAGATTAAGTCGGATTAGATTAGATCTTGCATCTCAGTTTCAGCTGCCTCGGAAAGGCTGATCCTCTTGGAAAGGCTGCAGCTCTAATACTGGGATAGGAAGCATCATGATCTTTGAGCGTTATGCATCTCTGTTCCGATTCTCTTAGCATGGGGCGGTCGCCCTTATCTGAGCCTACTGCATGGTATGGAGTGTGTTCAAGCAGACTCCTAGACGTTGGATTGATGGCACGATTCGATGTCAACTTGAGGATGCCAACTTAGATGACAAGCCCCTTTATGAAGCTCTGTCTTATACTTGGGCACGTTCTACAGAGCTCGCGTCCACGCATGACCGTCAGATATCTCGCCTAGATTCTGATGGCTCGTGGTTACTGCTGGACGGGGCCAGGCTCAAAGCGCGTCTGAACCTGTATGACGGAAACCTTACCTACCAACACAATCGGCATCAGCTTCATGGAGTTAGAGATCTTGGGAAGATGCAGCGTGCATCAGTGCACTTATGGGTAGACGAGATTTGTGTCGACCAGATCAACGTCACTGTGAGAAATGCTCAAGTCAACATGATGGCTCAGATTTATGGTTCCGCTTCGGCAGTCATTGTATGGCTTGGTCGTGCGCAACACAGTCACATCGAGACACTGGCTCGTGCTTACAATATCCACCAAAACCCCCTTTTTGACGGGTTGACGGAATGGGACCTGGGTGCAAACGATACTACAGAGTATCTAAGACAAATCGGCCTTTTGAAGTGAACAGGCCAGCATTGGAAGGATATGAGCATTTTCTTCAAGTGCGAGAGGTTTAACAGAGTCTGGGTATGTCAAGAAATTGCTCTTGCTAGAGGGATTGACGTTCTTTGGAAGCGCTTAGTCATCTCACGGAAGTCGATTCTGGATTGTTGCGGATTTTTGCTCATCACAGGACCTTACGATTACAGTTAGAAAGATGACGAAGTTGACTTTCGGCAATCTGCGAGGTCCACAGCTGCGATCTGGCAGGCCATTTACCTTGGGGAGATGCGTAGGAAATGTCACGAACCTCTCTCTGAACAAAAGGAGAAGTCGGGTGGAGGGAAGACTTGGAGCAGCATTGAACTACTCGAGGACTTGCTACTGAGGACAAAGCGCTGTCAGGCAACTGACCCGAGAGACAAGATTTTCGGCCTCTTGGGTACTCTAGAGAGACTGTGCCTTCTATCAGGGTTCGAGAAGCGATCACTGTGTCCAGACTATCGCCTGACAGCCCCACAGTTGTATCAAGAGGTGACCATGCTTATGATTAAGGAGACCGGATCGCCAAGAATTCTGTCGCTTGTAAGGTACACAATCTGCGAGTACGAAAACACAAACTGACCGTTTGCCATCTTGGGTTCCAGATTTCACAAATAATGGGCGAAGACACTTAAAAGTGCCTTCAGGGACTAGGAGATTTGATGTCTCTGGAAACAGCTCTTGATTGTCGCCGGAGTACCAATCCGAGCAAGCGACAAGTAAACTTCGAGGCATAAGACCAGCCAGTGTTTCTTGCCTGGGACAATCACGCGACCACTGTAGCGAGGGACGTGACTTCGAGAAGAGCGCAAGAACTATCCTTGGTCGCCCTCTTGCCTATATGAATGGTCAATCACGCATCGAAGCATGGTGGAGAACGTGGCTGAAGGACATGACCATGCATGAACATCCAGCACCAGCCGAGCTTGGGTGCTCGTTGACTGCATGGTTGCTCCAAATTCTGAATCAACGGACTATCCAGATGTTTACCCAACGGTTGGAGCCTCTCGGATTATCTGGCCTCAATGCCCAGCTATCAGGACCTTGAAAAGACTGACGTCAGCATAGTGTTCCCGTCCCTCGTCACGCTTCTTCAGATCGGGAACGAGCGTGCTCAACATCGACGACTAACAGGGCAGGGGCTTATATTGACGCTACCTTTGCTAAAAGTTTACTGGAGAGAGCCAAAGGCTTTAGGCGCGCTTTCCATGTATCTGGCGTGCACCAGCTGTTCGGCACGTCGGAAGGATATATTGGCAATGTGCGTGGCTCAGTCCAAGAAGCGACATGATCCGGGTCATCAAAGGCTCTGATGTGCCGTTGACTGTTCGGAAATTGTCCAATGCCGCATCGACAAGCATCAGGATAAATTGCTTGGCGGGGCATACGTTCATGGTGTCATGCATGGAGAGGCGTTTGGTGGCAAAGAACCGCAATGGGAGACACTGTGCCTGGTAAAGATACGATCCCACAAAGTTGGGCCGTTCGCGGAAAGACGCGCAGTGGAGTTGGAGAATTGACCAAATGAGCACCTCGTCAAGCGTTTCCGCTCCCTTATCAAGGGATTGGCAGGGAAGGAAGGACGCATGTTCATATTCGGTTTTTTCGTCGCGGTATAGGGGAAGCAAGTGTCATGTTCTGGGTAGGAAAGCAGCAATCCTTACGTAAAGACAAATGAAGAGAGATGGCATGTGAGGAAGATTCAGCAAGGTGTTTTGTACAGCGTGATATCAGTCCGTGGCAATCTTTCGTGTGAGATTGGCGCTGTACAACGGTGAATGTGTATCACCGTCCTCCCCAAGGCAGCAGCCATGTGTGACAGGCCAAGGACCATTTTGTGGACATGTGTAATCCGTATGGCGTACTCTGTAACAGCATGTTGGGTAACATACTGTCAGGCGTGCCATGTCTGGAAGATTGCCTATGTAAGAGACGTCGAGAAGCTGTCAGTGGAGATTTTTGTGGTCAGTGGTCGGTGCTGCGACTGGCAACTGGGTTTCAGCTTCAAACAGGGCCTAATGAAGCCGTACAACGTTGGAGTAAAACCTTCTATGACTGACGGGCCGCTACTGGTAGTTAAGTGATATCTACGGAGCACTCACTCCTTAATGCTGCTTAATGCAGGGGAGTGCGCCACCCGTAAGGCACCAGGAAGCGAGATTGGTGAGCTTGACCTTCGAGCTCCACTCATCGGCCGCCCCTTTCTCTAACTAGCCTCAGGACGTGCCTGGAATAGTCACACGCAGAAGCGCCTTCTCCATAATCAATCTCTCTTCTTCTTTCGACAATGTCCAGCTGCGTTGCTCAACTACACTCTTTGATCTGTTCTCACGAGGCAACATCCCTTTGACAATTCCTAGTTGTCCCGCATCCGTCCTTAAGAGTTCACTCCCCCCCCCATCCAACTCCTAGGCCCAGTGTTTGGCACTCGAGGTCTGGAGTCAGGGGCAGCAACAACTGTGGATCGTGTCTTGGAAAAGGAAAATAGGCTGGGCCTCCCAATCATTTGATCAAGCGGCTGGCTCGCTTACTGTCATTCTTCGTCTACCTGATCTCCCCACCTCTTCACAGTCACTACTATGTCACAAAAAGGGTTCTCTCGTCAAGGCTTCCAACAACTCCCCAATGTTCCGGCGTCCAACCTACCTAACCCCAACGATGTCACCATTAACATCCCCATGACTTCAGTTGCAACCAATGTTCCGACCGGGGCTCGGAAGGCCGACGCCAGCGTCACCTCTCTCCCTGATAAACCATCTAATGATTCTCCGGATAAACCGCCCAACGAAAAGTCCGGTCTCTTCATCCGAACAGATACTGGACTCGGTAGACGAAGGAAATTGGAACAAAAAGGGCTCTCCCAGAAAGATGAGAATGATGGCACCATCACCTCCATGGGCAAGATTTATGAAAGAATACTCAACTTTTCCGTTGTCACAAGATACTTTCTCTACGTCCTACCTCTCGCCCTCGCAATTGCCATTCCGATCATCATTGGAGCTACAGTGGCGAGCAAAACCACAGTGGCGGGTGTGAAGATCACCTGGTTCTTCACCTGGATTGAGATTGTGTGGCTGGGTATTTGGATTGCAAAATTGTTTGCCCAGGCTCTGCCATGGATCTTCCAATTCCTGTGCGGGATTGTAAGCTCTGGCACCCGCAAATACGCACTGGTTCTCAAGGCACTTGAGATTCCCCTCTCGTTGGTCGGATGGGCGGCTATTTGTGTCTCCACCTTCACTCCATTGATGACCTTGAACCCCTATGCAAAGAAGATTGGTGACACCGCAACCAAGGACTGGCAGGTCACCGTTCGAAACATCCTCTTCGCTGCTCTCTTTTCAAGCTTGATCTTCCTTGCCGAGAAGCTACTGGTGCAGTTGATTTCAATCAGCTACCACCGCAAGCAGTTCGACAGCAAGATCCAAGTCTCGAAACACAACATCCACTTGGTGAGCTTGCTCTATGACGCCTCGAGAGCGTTGTTCCCAGCTTATTGCCCCGAGTTCGCTGCTGAAGATTATCTCATCAATGACTCTATCGATGTTAACAGCAAAATGGGCAGCGGGAACGGCAGGTCAGGAACAGCAACGCCAATGCGGCTCATTCAGAACGTGGGCGCGAATGTCGGCCGTGTCGGTGATAAGATCACGGCTGCCTTTGGCAACGTTGCGCAGGAGATTACCGGCAAACAAGTTTTCAATCCGATGTCAGCCCACTCTATTGTGGTGGAAGCCCTAGAGAAGACCTCTTCATCTGAGGCTTTGGCAAGAAGACTGTGGATGTCATTCGTAATGGAGGGACGAGAGGCACTGTATCGAGATGATATTATCGATGTTCTTGGATATGAGCGCAACACGGAAGCAGAGGAGTGTTTCGCATGCCTCGATCGTGATGGGAATGGTGATATCAGCTTGGACGAGATAGTTCTGACTGTCTGTGAGATTGGGCGCGAGAGACATGCAATCGCCAGCAGCATGCACGATGTGGACCAGGCTATTCATGTTCTAGACAACCTCCTTCTGACCGTTGCCTTCATCGTCATTATTTTCGTTTTCGTCGCCTTCTTCAACAAGAATTTTACCACCACTTTGGCCACCGCCGGGACCGCCTTGCTCTCGCTGTCCTTCGTGTTCGCTGCAACCTGCCAGGAAGTGCTTGGTTCATGTATCTTCCTGTTCGTCAAGCACCCTTTCGACGTCGGTGATCGTGTTGATATTGGCGAATCACAGCTTGTGGTCGAACGCATCTCGCTCCTGTTTACCGTCTTCCGCAAAGTCAAGGATCACAAAACGACTCAAGTTCCAAACATTGTTCTCAACAGCAAATGGATTGAAAATATTACCCGAAGCAAAGCAATGCGTGAGCAGGTCCTGCTCTATGTACACTTTGACACTACGCTCGAAGATATCCAAATCCTGAAGAACGAAATGTCGGCATTCGTCCTCGACAAGGATAACAACCGCGACTTTCAACCAGATGTGGACATCGAAGTGACCGGCATTGACGAGATGAACAAATTGGAGCTCAAGATCGAGATTCGTCACAAATCTAACTGGTCGAATGAAGCAGTTCGAGCATCGCGACGGTCGAAATTTATGTGTGCCCTCGTCCTTGCCCTTCGCAAGATTCCTATCTATGGTCCCGGTGCTGGAGATGCACCCCTAGGTGACAGCGCCAAACCTACATACTCTGTCACCATCTCAGACGAGCAAGCCGCAGCAAACACGAAAGAATTCGCGGACAACAAGGACAAGAAACGCATGGTGCCGAAGAATGTGGAGGAAGCTGTGGATGCCTCTTCTAAGTCTCCTCAGATGGGCGTGGCCACCACCACAGGCCATTCAACCTCAGTCGACTATCTCAGCGGCATCGTTAATCCCCGCGGTGTGAGCACTCAGTCTACCAACACAGCGGCTAGAGCCGAGGCTTCCATCCTTGAGACCTTGAACGCTCGGCCAGCAGCTCTCGACCCGGCCCATGATGACACGAATGATTATTACAAAACAAACGAAGATCTGGCGCTGGCCGGAACAGAGAGCAGGCGCAGCAACGACATTCAGGATGTCCGTAATCTGCTCCGTAACGAGTCCAACCGTGGTCGAAGAAAGCCTGGCAGTCCCACCGGCGCATCAATTCAAAGTCCTGCGACCATTGATGAAGTCGTGAGCCCTCCGCCAAGGAGCGCATCCAGACCTGGAGCGGCGGCTGGACAAGACTTCCATGAGTACGCATACACAGTGCCACCACAACAGCCACAGGGCATGACTGCGCTGCCACGGTGGGAGGGGCGGGAACCAGGCTCTCCGTCTCCACAGCCAGCCCAGCAGCGACCAAGAGCGGGATCTGGTATGAACAGAAGGCCCGTCGGAGGAGGTAATGGGAATGTCTGGCCTGGACAGGGACAGAGATGATCTAAAAGACTCGAGGAGACTGTCATTGGCTCCGGATTGGATAAACGCGATGCCTGTGGTCAAACCCGCCGGGGCTAAACCTGGATGATGTACCAACGAACAGAATGTGAACCAGATGGTCTGATCGAGGGATTGCTGATAGACTGGTGATGATCAGGCAGAATAGAGCCGCATGATGCGCTGGATAGTCTATGCAGGTACAGATACAGTTACATAATGCATCTCATCACCATTTCAACCATGTGGAACGTCTTTGACTCGGCTCTCCGTCATGTCTTCAGGTGTACTGAAAGCCCGCGAGCCCGCTGCGGAAGGGCGGGCTGTCGCGCTAGCACCAAAAACGCAACTGACACCAAGCAGCATCACCGTTGGTCTGCAAGCTGTCACCGCCCATTCAGTAGACACCAGATGTCTCCTTCACAATCTCCCACTTCTTCAACCATAACTCCTCGACTCAACCAGATCAGAAATCACACCATGGGTTCCGCCCGTTCTCCCTCTGTGTTTACGGCAGATGTCGTCCCGCAGGCAGCAGAAGACCCTCTCTTTGGATTGATGGCAGCATACAAGAAAGACACATCGGACAAGAAGGTTGACCTGGGCATTGGTGCGTACAGAGACGACAATGCGAAGCCATGGGTCTTGCCTGTTGTCAAGAAGGTTTGTCCAGTATCTGCTGCTCAGCTTTCTCTTCCTGC
>JAABUK010002646.1_pt1 | contig 31867 bp, 20 predicted proteins | sample 5559141 | NCBI WGS metagenome assembly JAABUK01 (sample SAMN10711869, study PRJNA513367) | rock metagenome | isolation source: Antarctica rocks | place: Antarctica: Victoria Land, Pudding Butte nord | collected 2016-01-03 | reverse complement strand
GGATGGCGCGGCGCACGGCGGGCGTCGTGCGGGCGCTGCCATGAAGTACGTGTTCCATAAATTTGTACGAAAGGCGGAATCCAAAATTACTCCATTACTTGCCGGGACCATACAAGTATCACTTTGTGGGCTGCGACCTGAGCGAGGCCAACCTGGCGGGCCTGCGCTTCGAAGATTGCCGGTTTGAGCGCTGCAACCTGGCTACGGCCAAGCTCGGCGGCGCGGCCCTGCAAAACGTGGCTTTTATCGACTGCAAGCTGCTGGGCGTGGCCTTTGGCGCGTGCCAGGACATGCTGTTTGGCGTGCATTTCGACCATTGCCAGCTGCGCTACGCCTCGTTTGGGGGTAAGAAGCTGGTGGGCACGCGCTTCGCGCACTGCTCACTGGCCGAAACCGACTTCACCAACGCCGACCTGAGCGGGGCCGCGTTTGCCAACTGCGACCTCACGGGCATCGTCTTCCACGACACCCGGCTGGTCGGCACCGACTTCACCACCGCCACCGGCTTCAGCCTCGACCCCGAGGCCAACGTGCTGACCGGCGCCCGCTTTGCCCTGGCCGGCCTGCCGGGCCTGCTCGACAAGTACGGCCTGGTGGTGGAGTAGTGAGCGGCAGAGATGCTTCCTATCGTCAGCCTGACGTTCTTTTGCAGCATATTCTTCATTCCCACAGTCCCTACCCCCCACCATGCTCCCGATTCCGCCCGCCACGCACTACCGCTGGGACGACATGCCCAAGGACGAGCTTTCCGACACCATTGCCCGCCGCCTCATCACCGGCGACCAGATGATGCTGGCCCACGTGTACCTGAAAAAAGGCGCCATCGTGCCTAAGCATTCGCATCATAACGAGCAGATTACCTACATTCTGGAGGGCGCGCTGCGCTTTCACCTGGGCGACGATGGCAGCCAGGAAGTCATCGTGCGCGCCGGGGAGGTGCTCACCATCCCCTCGTGGCTGCCCCACACCGCCGAAGCCCTGGAAGACACCCTCGACGTGGACGTATTCAGCCCGCCCCGCCAGGACTGGCTCGACGGCAGCGACAGCTATCTGCGGCAGAAGTGACGGCTCGGCTGCGCCAACAGCACGTCATTCCGAGCTTGCCGAGGAATCTCGCGTGCGTCGTTGAACGATACCCGAACGGCGCACGCGAGATTCCTCGGCAAGCTCGGAATGACGTGCTGTTGAGTTTTTGCTTTTCATTGATTCCTTATTCCTCACCTCATTACCCAATAAAATGGACTTCGGAATAACCGGAAAAGTGGCCCTCGTAGCCGCCGCCAGCAAGGGCCTGGGCCGCGCCGTGGCCGAAGAGCTGGCCGCCGAAGGCGCGCACCTGATGCTGTGCGCCCGCACCGACGACACCTTGCAGCAGACCTGCGCCGCCATCCGCGAAGCCACCGGCGCGCGGGTGCTGGGCGTGGCTGCCGACGTGAGCCAGCCCGCCGACGTGGCCCGGCTGGTGCAGGCCGCGCTGGCCGAGTTTGGGCAGGTGGATATCCTCGTCACCAACGCGGGCGGGCCGCCGGCGGGCACCTTCGCGCAGCACGATGCCGCCGCCTGGGATGCCGCTACCCGCCTGCTGCTCACCAGCGTAGTGGAGCTGACGCGGGCCGTGCTGCCCGGTATGCAGGCCCGCGGCTGGGGTAGGATTCTCAACATCACCTCCATTGCCGTGAAGCAGCCCATCGCCGGGCTGCTGCTGTCGAATAGCCTGCGGGCGGCCGTGACGGGCCTGGCCCGCACCCTGGCCAACGAGGTGGCCGCCAGCGGCATCACCGTTAACTGCATTCTGCCCGGCTACACCCGTACCGAGCGCGTCGAGCACCTGGCCGCTGCCGCCGCCACCCGCGAGGGCATCCCGGCCGGGCAGGCTACCGAGCGCTGGACCAGCGAGATACCTATGCGCCGCCTGGGCGAGCCGCGCGAGTTCGCGGCGCTGGCGGCGTTTCTGTGCTCAGAGCGGGCGAGCTACCTCACCGGCACGTCCACGGCCGTGGATGGTGGCTGGCTGCGCGGACTTTTTTAGGAGTTGCTGGTTAGTAGTGATGAAACTATTTCGGAATTTGTAAGCCCGTCATTCCGAGCTTGCCGAGGAATCTCGCCCGCGCCGTTCGAGTACTGTTCAACGACGCGAGCGAGATTCCTCGGCAAGCTCGGAATGACGCCCAGGTGACTTGTTGACACTTACCAAACATCTGCGATAGCTACCGATTACTTACTCTTACCGATAAATAACCAGTTGATTACCCTCCTCGTCGGCACCAACCGCCCCCAGTCCCGCGCCCGCATCGTGGCCGATTTTTACGCTACCCTGCTCACGGAGCTGGGCGCGGCCCACCAGTTTATGGACCTGATGGAGCTGCCGGAAGACTTTCTCAACGTCGCGCTCTACCACAACGCCGGGCGGCACGACGACTTCAACGCCTTCATCGCTCCGCTCAACCAGTCGGATAAGCTCGTCATCATCGCGCCCGAGTACAATTGCTCCATTCCCGGCGCGCTCAAGTCGTTTATCGATGCCCTGCCCTACCCCGGCGGTATCCGGGGCAAAAAGGCGGCCCTCATCAGCCTGAGCAGCGGCAGCATGGGCGGTGCGCTGGCCCTGAGCCACCTCACCGATATTCTGTTCTATCTGGGCACCAGCGTGTTGCCGCAGCGCGTACGCCTGCCCGGCATCAGCCAGCATTTATCGGCCGAGGGGAAGCTGAGTAGTCCGCTCTTTGAGCAGTTGCTGCGCGAGCAGGCCGAAGCGCTGGTGGAATGGTAGTGAGTAGACTTGTTCCTGAATAAGCAAAAAATAAAACAAGGCCGTCAGGCTCAGCTGGCGTCCGCTTGTCGAAGCAGCGCTACCCCGACCTGCTCCTCGACGGCGAAATGCGGGCCAACGTGGCCCTGAGCCCCCAGCTGCTGCGAGAAAACTACGGCTTCTCGCTCTTGGCCGGGCAAGGCGCTAATACCTTGGTTTTCCCCAACGTAGAGTCGGGCAACATCGCCTACAAAGTGATGCAGGAAATCGGCGGGGCCGAGGTTATCGGGCCGGTGCTGATGGGGATGCGCAAGCCGGTGCACATCCTGCAGCTCGGCGCCAGCGTGCGCGACATCGTGAACATGACGGCCATCGCGGTGGTCGACGCCCAGCGCGACGGCAAGGCGCTGTGAGGCCGGAACGTGGACTCGGCGAGGCCGCGCGGAAGCCCGGCTCCCTACCCCCCCTAACTGATTACCAATTGCTTGAGAGCCTGGTCTGCCGACCAGGCTTTTTTGTTGGCCGGGCGGCCGATGAGCGGACCGGGCCGCTGGCAGAGGCGGAACCAATGAAACTTAGCATCCTCATCTTATCAAGTCAATCTTCTAACATCAACTAACTGATAATCAGTTTTTTATTTAATTTATACAAAACCCAGGCTGACTATTTTTTTCCGCCGCCCTAAAGTCGTTCTTTAGTAGATATTTATCGGCCTTTGCGGGGTTGCCAAGGGCTTTTTCAGGCTTTTTATGGCGGGATTAATAAGCTTTCTAAAGTCAGGTTTCAGCACATTTAGAGTTGCGCCAGCTAGTAGGTTATTGATACGTTTGCTGCTGCTAGTCATCCGCCCGGCCGTGTGTGTTGCTCGGCCTTTACTACTTGGCTATCAACACGTAGCAACCGAAATAATAAGGTCAGTTGTAGCTAAGGACACAAAAACATAATACCTAAACTTAGTAGGAACTTTATTTTATTTTCTGTATACTTCCTGAACCTTTAACCCCCTCTCTGCCATGCGCCTATCCCCTACCCCCCTGCTGCTGGCCGCCCTGCTGGGCCTGAGCCAGTGTAAGAAAAACGACCCCGTTAGTGCCCTACCCCCCGAAACCCAAACCGGGGCTAACACCTTCGGCTGCCTCGTCAATGGCCAGCCCTGGACCCCGCAGGGGAATGATGGCACCTCCAATTATACTGTGTCTTACGACCAGATTTCTTCTGGAGGCGTGCTAGACATCCATACCTACAGAATTTATGGCAGTTCTGCAAATGAGTTTCAAAACATCGTATTGTTTGCAGATAAAATTCAAGGTGTGGGGTCCAACTCTTTTCGGAGTCCTCTCAACACGAGAGCCAGCTTTAATGACCAAAAGACTAACTGCTACTGGAGTACTCGGGACAGCACTACTACCTACCGCCGGGGTAGCCTCACAATCACAAGGTTAGACCTGCAAGCGGGTATCGTTTCGGGCACCTTCGCCTTCACCCTCTATAAGCCGGGCTGCGACAGCGTGCGCATCACCCAAGGGCGCTTCGATAGAAAACTCTGACTCTTTTCATCTCTTCACCCATGAAACACTTTTTTCTTTTCCTGGCCCTGCCACTGCTACTTGTGAGCTGCAAGAAAAACGACCCTGTTAGTGCCCTACCCCCCGAAACTCAGACCGGGGCTAACACCTTCGGCTGCCTCGTCAATGGCCAGCCCTGGACCCCGCAGGGGAACGATGGCACCTCTAACTATACCGTGTCATATGATACGTTTCCTAATGGAGGCATATTAGAAATAATCACTTATAAAATTTATGGTTTGGGTCCCAATGATTTTCAAAGCCTTTCACTGTGGACAAGCCAACTGGCCGGACCAGGCACTTACTTCTTTCAGGATAAGCAGAGAGCAATAGCCAGTTTTAATGACCAAAAGACTAACTGCTATTGGCGTAACGCGGACAGCACTACTACTTATCGCCGAGGTAGCCTTACCCTAACCCGCTTAGACCTAAAAGCGGGCATCGTTTCGGGCACGTTCGCCTTCACCCTCTACAAGCCGGGCTGCGACAGCGTGCGCATCACTCAAGGGCGCTTTGATAGAAAGCTCTGACTTCTTTTTCTTTTTCCCATGAACTACTGCCTGGCTACCAGCCCTAAATAAACGCACTACTAAAATCACCTATGTCTAAAGGTAGAAAAGCTTAATACTCAAGCTCGTTAGAAATTCAATTTTATCTTCTGTACATTTCCTGAACCTTTAACCCCCTCTCTGCCATGCGCCTATCCCCTACCCCCCTGCTGCTGGCCGCCCTGCTGGGCCTGAGCCAGTGTAAGAAAAACGACCCCGTTAGTGCCCTACCCCCCGAAACCCAGACCGGGGCCAACACCTTCGGCTGCCTCGTCAATGGTCAGCCGTGGACCCCGCAGGGGAATAATGGCTCCTCTAACTACTCTGTTTCTTACGACCCAACATATCGCAAAGGCACGCTCAACGTTGGATGCTATCGTTATATAGGAAGCGGTGCTAACGATTTTCAGACTGTTGGTTTCTTTTCCGATAGCATTCCGGGGAAAGGCATTTACTCGCTTGCCGTTGCTAAGCATCAAGAGGGGTTATTTACAGACCTCACAAAAACTACCTGTCAATTTCCAGGTAGCGACCCCTATTATCGCCGAGGTAGTCTCACAATCACAAGGTTAGACCTAAAAGTGGGCATCGTTTCGGGCACGTTCGCCTTCACCCTCTACAAGCCGGGCTGCGACAGCGTGCGCATCACCCAAGGGCGCTTTGATAGAAAACTCTGACCCCTTTTCACCTCTTCACCCTCTTCCTTTTTCTCGTATGAAACACTTTTCCCTCTTCCTACTCGTGCTGCTGGCCTGCGGCCTACTCCCACTGGGTAGCCGCGCCCAAGCCCCCGACTCGCTCAGCCAGAAGCTGCGCAGCATCTTCGCCAATATCGACAAAAGCCAGGTGCCCACCGGCTACCTCTACGAGGCCGGCGTGCGCTTCCTCAGTCCATTTGTCTACGACGGCACCCTCACCGATAGCAGCCGCACCAACATGGATGTGCTGCGCTACCTACGCGCCCAGCTGGCCTCCTCGCGCGTGTACGGCACCGATACCCTGCCCAGTTTGCCGGCCTTCAATGCGCGGCTGCAAGCGGCCGTAGCAACGGCCAATGGGGCCATTCCGATAGCGATGCAGTATATGCCCTACGCCAGCATTCGGCCCGATGCCTTGCAAAATAATTTGCTCACCGTGCAAAATGAGCAGGTGTTCAACGTAGCGGGCCGCTCGGAAAGCCCCTACCAAACCAACGTGCTGTTCGCGGCGGCTCCTGAACTGAGCTACTCGCGCACTGGCACCGTTTCCTTTTTATTTCGTAAAAATCTTTACCTCAGCGGCAATGGGGCCACGCCCGGCAGCCTCGCCCTCGACTTTGGCGATGGCAACGGCTATCAGGCCGTCACCTGGGGCCAGCCCATTGGCACCACCTATGCCACGGCCGGCACCAAGCGCATTAAAGTGAAAGCACTATTTCAGTTCTTCGCGTATATCGGCCGCCGGTTCGTCACCACCACCGAAACCCGCGAGAGTTGGTTCGATTTCCAGGTGCTGAACGCCGGGGCCGCCGCCCGCTACGGCGCAAACGGGCAGGATACCTACTACCTCAAGCCCCCCGGCAACCCCTACGGCGCTACCGTGACGGTGGTATATGGCAAAAACCACGGGCAGCACGTCGTCAAGCCCTTTATCGTGGTCGAGCAATACAACCTCGCCGGGGCCGCGCCGCATTTGATTGAGTGTAATAATGCGAATAATACGGTTGAACAATTACTTTTCAAAATTGGCAATGATTTCACAGGGCCTTTTGACTTTAACACCCACCTCGAATCAGCCGGTTACGACCTCATTTACATCGACTTTGAGGAGAACCTGGACGACATCACGCGCAACGCGCAGGTAGTGGCCTACATCATTCAGCAGGTGAACGCCTGGAAAGCTATTTCCCAAACGCAGTTTGGCTTGGCTATAGACCAGAACGTGGTGATGGGCATGAGCATGGGCGGGCTGATTGGCCGCTACGCCCTGGCCGACATGACCCGCAATCCCTCGCCTTCGCACTTTGGCCCGCCCGACACGCGCCTGCTCGTGTTGCACGATAGCCCCCAGCGCGGGGCCTACAACCCGCTGGGCCTGCAAACCTTCACGCGGGCGACCGGCGTGCCGCTAAACATTGCCCTGCTCAGCCCGGCCGGGGCCCTGCTAAAGCCCTCCCTATCCAGCTTCAACGGGAAGCTCAGCGATGCGCTCTACGTGCTCGACCGGCCGGCCAGCCAGCAGCTTGGCATCCTGAGCGCCCTCGATAGCCGGGGCAATGACATCCGGCCCAACAGCTTTATAGACGGCGTGTATAAAAGCATGGTGGATTTCACCCCGGCCAACCCCAACAACACCTCCGGCACCCCACAGCCCGCCTACCAGATTGTAGCCAACAGCGACGGCTCGCAGTGCGGGTTGGGCTCGGGCGCGCCCCTGGGCGTGCAGCTTTCTTCGGCCGATACGTTTACCTATAATTGGCTGAAACCACTCAACTACATGCCCGGCTTTACGCTGGGGGTACGCGGGGCGGCGTATGGGCTACCCGCCTACGGGCAGCAGGCGCTCATCAGTCGGATGCGAGTATACATCGAATACCGTATTTCGTTGGGTCCTTGCCCCTTCTGCGTCACCATCCCAATTCGCTTCAACCTGCTCAACGAGAACGCTACCTCGCCCCCCAATACGCTCCCCTACGAAACCCTGCCAGGCGGCACCACCAACCTGGCCACCGAATCTGGCGACTGTGCTAATCAAACGTTTCCGGTTAGCTTATTTCTCACCTCCAGCCTCTACAATGGCCCTATCTGCTTCGTGCCTACCTACAGCGCGTTGGACGTAGCCACCGTAGCGCCGACCACCGCCTTTGCCAAGTACGTTAACAATATGACCGATAACCCCAGCGTGCCCCGCGTAGCCCGCTACATTGCCCAAGCCAATCCCACTAACGCCGCTACCGCCTATAACCTAAACCATTTGACCTTTGCTCCCCGCAACAGTGAGTGGATATACGACCAGATGGAGAACCTGCCGCTAGCCAGCAACTACTGCTCCACAGAGTGCCTGCCGCTGACCATCAGCTCTTCCCTCCTCCCCGGCCAGCGCCTATGCACCGGCAGTTCCATCACGCTCTCTATTCCAGGCCTGGCAGCTGGCACGGTAGTTACCTGGACCACTGCCCCCGCGGGCTTTTTCACCACTGCCTCCGGCTCAGGACCCACGTTTACCACGACGGCCGCCGTGAGCGGACCCGACACCGGCACCATTACGGCCACTATCGGGCCGTGCAATAACACGGTGTCCATAAACGTCCCCGTCGGAACGGGCGAACCCAGTGGCCGCTACGTAGTTGGAGGCTTCTTCAGCGGTTCCGGTACGCCCCTGCAAACGAATAACCCGGCGGGACCCGACAAGGTGAATATCATCGTGGACGCGCCCTATAATTTTACCTTCACGGCTGACCCGTCTTCCGTGTCCGTCTCGTCGCTGGGTGGCGGCCAGGCTTCTTTCTACATGCCGGCCGGCGGGGGCGGCGTCACGATTACGGCCACGGCGACCAATGCGCCTGCTGGCTGCGGGGTAGTGGGGCACTGGGCCTTTTTCCCGGCCCCCTACCGGATGTTCGTCACGCCCAATCCGGCCAGCACGGACCTAACGGTTTCAGTCATCGACCCGGCCGGTCCCCCCGCGCCGCCCCCTACGGCCGACCCGGCGCCTTTTGACGCGGACCTGTACAATAATTTTGGCAAGAAGGTTAAAACCAAGCGCAGCGAACGGGGCAAGGCTGTCCTCGACGTGCGCGACCTGCCGGAAGGGCTCTACGTGGTGCGCGTGGGCCAGGGCAAGAACGCGCTGAGTGAGAACGTGCAGATTACGCACTAGCCGGGCGGCGACGCGGCCCCGCCCGCGCTTCTACCAGTAGGCCCGCTGCTTCTGAAGCAGCGGGCCTACTTATTTGCCGGCGTTATTGCTGGCCTTTGCTTTCCGCCACCCACTGCCTCGGTCGGGGGCCAAATGCGGCCAAATCGTGCTAGCGACGCGAAGGGTCGCGTCGCTGCCACCCGTTACGGGCACTAAAACCGCGCACTTACGAGCCCATCGGGCCGGGCGCGGGGCCAGCTGGCTTTTGCATTAAGCCCGCCCGGAGTAGATTTGAAGTAGCAAGCAAATCCGCCCACCGGAAATTTTTAGTGCTTGCGCCGCGCTTATGATTGCTTACCTCGACGGTAAACTCGCTTATAAAGACCCCACCCAAGCCATTATCGACACGGGTGGCGTGGGCTACGAAGTAAAGATTTCGCTGGCGACCTACTCCAAGCTGCCGGGCGAAAACGACAAGGTGAAGGTGTATACCTACCAGCACATCAAGGAAGACGGGCAAACGCTCTACGGCTTTCTGGACCCCAGCGAGAAGGCGCTGTTTCTGCACCTGATATCGGTGTCGGGCATCGGGCCGGGCACGGGCATCAACATGGTGAGCAGTATGGGCGTGAGCGACATCCGGCAGGCCATCGTGAACGAGGACGTGCGGGCTATCCAGAGCATTAAGGGGGTAGGGCCGAAAACAGCCGCGCGCGTCATTCTGGACCTGCGCGACAAGTTGCGTAAAGACGAGCTGCTGGCCAAAGCCGGGGTAGATACCGTGCCGCTGGCCCGCCAGCACAATACGCAGCGCCAGGAGGCGTTGCAGGCGCTGATAATGCTGGGCTTTGCCCGAGCCGCCGCGGAGAAGAATCTGGACCAGATTCAGCAGAAGCACGGCCCGGAGCTAAGCGTGGAGGAACTGATTAAATACGCTTTGAAGTCGCATTAGCCTAGCCTTTAATCGTCTGTCATTGCGAGCGCAGCGCGGCAATCGCATCCGAACGATGGACGAACAGGCGGCGCGGGTGTCGTTCTGGTGCGATTGCCGCGCTGCGCTCGCAATGACAAACGGCTCGCCATGACAGGCGGCCATTTTAAAGGCAAATAGCTACCCCGCCCGAAAGCAACCAAATCCCGCAATAATTTACTCTACAAGTTGGCAGCCGCCTGGCTGCCGCACCTGCTATCTGCTTGAAGTCTCTACTGTCCGTTGGTTCTAAATTTACCTGGCCGGGCGCGCTGCTCACGGTTGCCATGTCGGCGTCGGTGCTGCTGGCGGCCGCGTGGGCCCCGGCCGGCGCGGCGGGGCGCCGCTACCCGGCCGCGTGGTCTACGTGGGTAAGCCGGCTGGGGTTGCCGATGCCGGGCTTGCCGAGCCAGACCGTGCCCGGCGATACGGGCCGCTACCGGCCCAGCCGCCGGCCGCGCCTGCGCACCGTGCGCGACCGCCAGGGTAGCCGGTTTTCGCCGCGCGGGCGGCGCTCGCCGCTCATCCTACCCCTGCCCAAGAACGTGAAGCTGGAGGTAACGCCCGACGACAGCCTCAAAAACTACAGCGTGCGCGAAACGGTGGGCGGCCAGATTGACTACCGCGACCCTACTGTTATCTCGCAGGAAGAGCTGCTGAAGTACCAGGAGCGGCAGGCCATCAACGACTACTACCGGCAGAAGGCGATGGGCGGCGTGGCCGGCGCCCCGGCCGCGCCCGGCACCCCGCAGGCCCAGCGCCTGATTCCGAAAATCTACCTCGGCCCCATTGCCGACCGCATTTTTGGCGGCTCGTACATCGACATCCGGCCCGCGGGCTCGCTCACGTTCAAGTTCGGGGCCAAGTACAACGTGAACCGCAACCCCGCGCTCACGCTGCGCCAGCAGAGCGTGGGCGACTTTATTTTCGACCAAAATATGAACCTGAGCCTGAGCGGCCAGGTCGGCACCAAGCTCAAGCTCACGTTTAACTACGACACCAAGGCGGCGTTCGACTTCGACAACCAGATGAAGTTTGACTACGCCGGGCAGCCCACCGACATCCTGCGCAAGCTGGACCTGGGCAACGTGAGTATGCCCCTCAACAACTCGCTGATAACGGGCGGCTCGAACCTGTTTGGCATCAAGACGCAGCTGCAGTTTGGGCGGCTCGGCGTGACGGCGGTGGCCGCTACCCTGCGCGGCTCGCAGGATGAGGTGCGGGTGACCAACGGCGCCCAGAGCCGCACCTTCGAGCTGAAAGCCAGCCAGTACGAGAAAGACCGGCACTTCTTCCTGTCGCAGTTTTTCCGGGATAAGTACGACCAGGCGCTGCGCGGGCTGCCCACGGTGCAGAGCGGCTTCGAGATTCGGCGCCTCGAAGTGTGGGTGACCAACGACAACCGCACCACCGACAACCTGCGCAACGTGGTGTCGCTGATGGACATCGGCGAGCCGCGCCTGGCGCGCCTCTACCGGCCCAACTTCTGGATTACTACCCCCGACTCGGGCCGCTACGCGGTGCCCAGGAACAGCGCCAACTACGTTTATCCTACCCTGACCGCGCCCGGCAGCACCCGCGATAACCTGCAGGTGGAGACGTTTTTGAGCAACCTGACCACGCCAGCCGGCCCGGTATCGCTGGTGAAAGGCCTGGACTACGAGCGGATGCGGGCCCGCAAGCTCTCCCCCACCGAGTACACCTTCAACGCCCAGCTCGGCTACGTGAACCTGAACACGACCCTGCTGCCCGACCAGGTGCTGGCCGTGAGCTACGAGTACCTCTACAACGGCAAGCCCTACACGGTGGGCGAAACCCAGACCGAGTACGGCAGCAACGCCAACCAGAGCGACGTCATCTACCTGAAGATGCTGAAGGCCACCAACCCTGGCGTGGGCGTGGCCGACCCGGCCGTGAACCCGGCCAACCCGCACTTGCTGACCGGCAACACGCCGACCTGGGATTTGATGATGAAAAACATCTATCCCCTGAACACTTCGCAGATAAACCGCGATAACTTTCAGCTCCAGATTATTTACAAGGACGACATCACGGGCGTGGACCTGATTTCGCTGAAAGAGGGGCAGAATATCCGGAATATTCCGCTCATTCAGGTGCTGGGGCTGGACCGCGTGAACCCGAACAACGACCGCAACCCGGACGGCAACTTCGACTACTTTCCCGGCATCACCATTGACCCCGAGCTGGGTAAGATTATCTTCCCCAGCGTGCAGCCGTTTGGCGCGTACCTGCAAAATCAGTTTGCTCCCTCGGAGCAGGCGCTGGTGCAGAAATACGTGTACCAGGAGCTCTATAACCGCACCCAGAGCGACGCCCAGCAGATTCAGACCAAGGACAAGTTTTACCTGCGGGGCCGCTACCAGGGCACCAGTACCGACGAAATCAGCCTGCCCGGCATTGGGGTGGCGCAGGGCTCGGTGCGGGTGTATGCGGGCTCGACGCTGCTGACGGAGGGGGTAGACTACCAGGTATTTTATGACCAGGCCAAGGTAAAGATTCTGAATCCGGCCTACCTCAACTCGGCCAATGAGCTGCGGGTGGCCTTCGAGAAAAACGCCCTGGTGCAGGTGCAGCCGCGCAAGCTGCTGGGCGCGCGCTTCGACTACGCCCTGAACCGAGACGTGCTGCTGGGTGCCACGGCCATGCACATCCTGGAAAACCAGGCCCCCGGCATCAACCGGGTGAATATCGGCGACGAGCCGGCCAACAATACCATTCTGGGGGCCGACGTGAGCCTGCGCAAGGAAAGCCGGGTATTGACCAAGCTGGTGGACCGCCTACCCTTCCTGGCCACCAAGGAAACCTCGACCATCGCCTTCAGCGGCGAAGTGGCCAAGCTCATCGCGGGGCGGGCGCAGCTGGGGCGCGGCGAAAACGGCGTGAGCTACCTCGACGACTTTGAGAACGCGCGCACGCCCTACACGCTGGGCGGGCTGGCGGCCATTCCGGCCTGGCGCCTGGCCGCTACCCCGAGTCCCATCGCGGGCAGCGGCATCAACGGCCTGGCCAACGGCTACCAGCGCGCCAAGCTGGCCTGGTACACCGTGGACCAGAGCTACTACACGAACGGCCCCAACGTGCCGGCGGGTATTTCGGCCCAAACGCTGCTCAACCACTACGTGCGGGGCATTCCGCGCAACGAAATATTTCCTAATAAAGACCTGGGCGCGACGGGCAACGGCTACGAGTACACGTTTGATATGGCGTACTATCCGAACGAGCGCGGGCCGTATAACTACACACCTAACATTCAAAGCGACGGCAAGCACTTTACGCCGGCCGCGGGCCTGCCCGACAACAAGTTTGGGGGCATTTCGCGGGGCATTACGTTTGATACCGACTTCGATAATTCTAACGTCGAGTACCTGGAATTCTGGCTGATGGACCCCTTCCTGGCCGTAACGAACCCCAATACCAAGTACGCCAACATTACCGACCAGGATGGCAACGACCAGCCCACCACGAAGGGCGGCGACCTGTTTATCAACTTGGGCAATATCAGCGAAGACGTGCTGCGCGACCAGGGCCAGCACGAGTTTGAGAACGGCCTGCCCGTACCGGGCCAGGATACCACCGGCCTGACCCGCCGCACGCCCTACGGCCGGGTCACGACCCAGCAGTTTCTGACCGACGCCTTCAACGCTACCCCCGGCGCGCGGGCCAGCCAGGACGTGGGCCTCGATGGCCTGGCCGATGCGGATGAGCAGGTATTTTTCAATCAGATTCCGGGCTACGGGGCGCTGACCGACCCGTCGAACGACGACTTCCGCCACCACCTCGACCCGAGCTACGACGCGGCCAGCACCCAGATTCTGGGCCGCTACAAGAACTACGACAACTACGAGAACAACTCGCCCGAAAACTCGCAGCTCAGCTCCACGGCCTACCCCGACAAGGAAGACCTGAACCGCGACAACACGATTCAGACCACCGAGCAGTACTACGAGTACAAGATTTCGCTCCAGCCAGGGCAGCTCACGGTGGGCCAGAATTACATCACCGACAAGGTGACCAACACCATCAAGGCCAACGGGGCCGCCAACGGCGATGAGGTGACGTGGTACCAGTTTCGGGTGCCCATTCGCCAGCCCTCGCGCACCGAGGGGGCCATCAGCAACTTCAAGAATATTCGCTTCCTGCGGATGTACATGACCAACTGGCAGCAGCCGGTGGTGCTGCGCCTGGTGCAGCCGCAGTTCGTGGCCAACCAGTGGCGCCGCTACGCAAGCGTCATCGCCGACCCCAAGGCCGGGCCTACCGTGGGCACGCTGACCGATGCCGACGCCTTTAATATCTCGACGGTGAGCGTGGAGGAAAATGGTCCCTCGGCGGCCAGCGCCAGCGCTACCGGCGCTATTCCGTACATCGTGCCGCCCAATATTACCCGCGACATCGAGTATGGCTCAACGGCCGTATCGCGCCAGCAGAACGAGCAGAGCCTGCGCCTGGCCGTGACCCGCCTGCGCGACGGCTACGCCAAGGCAGCCTACAAAAACCTCAGCACCAACCTGCTGCGCTACAAGCGCCTGCGCATGTACCTGCACGCCGAGGCCAACAGCACCGACGCCGTGGCCGACAGCACCGTGCGCGCCTTTCTGCGCATCGGCACCGACTACACCCAGAACTACTATGAGTATTCGCTGCCGCTCGTTATTACCCGGCCGGGAGCTACCGCGCAGCTGGAGGTGTGGCCCGAGGCGAACAACGTGGACGTGGCGTTTCAGAGTTTTATCGATGCCAAGGCCGCGCGCAACCTGGCCATCGTGAATGGGGTGCCCAACGTGGGCTACACCATTCCTTTTACCTACAGAACGGCCCACGGCGGAATCATCACTATTCTGGGCAACCCCGACTTTTCGCAGGTGCAGGGCTGCCTGATTGGGGTGCTGAACCCGGCCACGGCCCCGGCCGATGCCAGCGACAAGAGCGTGACGCTGTGGGCCGACGAGTTTCGGGTGTTTGATTTTGACAGCCAGGGTGGCTGGGCGGCCAACGCCCGCCTGAACGTGAAGCTGGCCGACCTGGCCAACATCACGGCCACGGGCTCATTCATCGGCGTGGGCTTTGGCGGGCTGGAGGACAAGGCCCAGCAGCGCTCGACCAGCGACATACTGCGCGGCGACCTCAACGCCACGGTGGCGGCCGAGAAGTTCCTACCCCCCCAGGCGCACCTGAAGGTGCCGGTGCTGGTGCAGTTGGGCCGCCAGACCATCACGCCCCAGTATGACCCGCTCGACCCCGATACCAAGCTGAGCCAGAGCCTGCTGAAATTTCAGAATAATCCCGGCGCGGCGGCCGAGTACCAGAAGCTGGTGGTGGACCGCACCACTACGCGCAGCATCGCGGTGCTGAACGTGCGCAAGGAGCGCGGCCCTACCCAGACCAAACCCCACCCCTGGGACATTGAGAACGTGGCCGTGAGCTACGCCATCACCGAGCGCCTGCACACCGACATTAACACGCAGCGCGACTACACGCAGTCGTACACGGCCGCAGTCGCCTACGTGTACCAGACCACCCCGCGCAACTACACGCCGCTGGCCAGCTGGAAGGCGTTGGACAACCCCTACCTCAAGATTTTCCAGCAGATTAACTTCACGCCGCTGCCCTCACGCTTCTCGTTCCGCACCGACCTCGACCGGCGCTACAACGAGCGCTTTTTGCAGCGCGTAACCGAGCCGGGCACGCTGCCCACGCTGATTGATAAGGGCGTGTTCTATAAGTCGTTCTACATCAACCGGATTTATGACCTGAAGTGGGACATCACCAAGGCGCTCATCTTCGACTACACCGCCACCAACCGGGGTGTGATTGACGAAGGCGTGGGCCAGAGCATCGGCACTAGCACTGATGCCATCGCCAACCGGAAGGCGCAGTGGGACAACCTCAAGCGCGGCGGCCGCACCACCAACTTCAACCAGACGGCCGCCATTACCTACCGCCTGCCGCTGGATAAATTCCCGCTCACCGACTGGATTTCGGCCGATGCGCGCTATTCGGCGCACTACACCTGGCAAGCGGCTTCTACGGCCCTGACTATCCCCTTCCCGGTGGTGCGCGGCGACTCGGTGCTGCGCCTGGGCAATACCATTCAGAACAACGCCGAGCTGAGCGCCAACGGCAAGATTGACCTGGTGAAGCTCTACAACAAGGTCAAGTTCCTGAACATCATCAATAACGCGCCGCCGGCCAATCCGCCCCGGCCGGCCCCGGCCGACCCCAACAGCCCTACCCCCCTCGGCCGGGCCAGGCCCACCGCGCCCGACACCGCCAAAAAGGACCCCTTGCGCTTCGTGAAGGCCGTGCTACGGGCGGTGATGACGGCCCGCGCCATCAACTTCACCTACGCCCGCTCCAACGGCACGCTGCTGCCGGGCTACCTGCCGGCCACGCAGTACGTGGGCCTGGATAACCGATTTGGGGGCCTGGCACCGGGCCTGCCCTTTATCATTGGCAGGCAGTACGAGCCCAGCGAGCTGTATGGCTACGCCAACGCGCGGGGCTGGTATACCAACCAGAGCCAGTACCTGAACACGCCGATTTCCAACATCCTGACCGAAAACCTGACGGCCCGCACTACCCTGGAGCCGTTCCGGGGCTTTAATATTCAGCTCGACCTGCGGCGGCAGAAGGTGCGCAACAGCGAGGCGTATTACCGCCGCCAGATTGATACGGCGAGCACGTACTATAAGCAATATGGCACGCTGGTACCGCTCAATGTACCCATTACCGACCCCAACTACCTGGCCACTACCCAGGCGCTGGGCACGGGCTCGTACAGCGCCACGACCATCACCATCCAAACGCTGTTTGGCGACCTGAGCGCCAATGGCGAAACCAGTAAGGCTTTCGAGCGCTTCGTGCAAAACCGGCGCTTCGTGCAGCAGCAGTTGCAGGCGGCCAACCCTACCACCACGCAGATTGTAACTACGACCACGGGCACACCGCCCGTGACGACGCAGACTGCCCAGACGGTGGGCCTTTACAGCTACAACTCGCAGGACGTGCTGATTCAGAGTTTCCTGGATGCCTACCACGGCAAGTCGTCGGATGGCTACGTGGCGGAGAAATTCAACCCGTTTGGCGTGATTCCGCTGCCCAACTGGACAATCCAGTACAACGGTTTTTCGGATTTGCCGGCCATTCGCAATGTCTTCCGTTCGTTCACGCTCAACCACGCGTATTCGTCGCTCTACAACATGGGTGGCTACACCACCGCCACCCGGTACGCCACCCAACCCGAGTTTTCGACGCAGGGCGGCGGCACGAATGGCATCCTGCCCTACCTGCTGAACGCCACCGGGCAGTACGTGCCGTACTACGTTATCGGGCAGGTGAGCATCGTGGAAAGCCTTACCCCCTTCATCGGGGTTAACTTCCAGACCGTGAACAACGTAACCGGCCGGGTGCAGTACAACACCGCCCGCGCCGTGGCCCTGAACGTGACCAACGCCCAGGTAACCGAGCTGCACACCACTGAGCTGATTATCGGCCTGGGCTACGCCGCTACCGGCCTCAAGCTGCCCTTCCGGGTGGGCGGCGAGCAGCGCACGCTCAAAAACAACCTCACGGCCCGCCTCGACCTGAGCATTCGTGACAACGCCACTATTCAGCGCAGCATCCTGGGCTCGGTTGACCCGGTGCCGGCGGCGCGAGGCACGGGCGGCGTGCTGAGCACGGCGGCCGTCGTCGGCAATCCTGGCGTGGCTACCAGCCAGATTACCAACGGCTCGCTGCAAGTGCAGCTGCGTCCCACCATCGATTATTTGCTCAACGCCCGCCTCAACCTCCAGTTCTACTTCACCCAGACTATTACCCAGCCGCGCGTGAGCAACGCCTTCCGCAACGCTACCACCGAGGGCGGCGTGCAGCTGCGCTACAGTTTGCAGTAGGGTAGGACTTACGCAACTGCTGTTACGCAGACGCCTCGTTCTGACGGTCGCCTCACCCCCTAGCCCCCTCTCCGAAAAGGAGAGGGGGGACTAGCTTTTAGCTTTAACTCTGATTCAACTAGTTGATTTAGAAGCTAAACTAGACTAGAACTAGTTCCCCCTCTCCTTTTCGGAGAGGGGGCTAGGGGGTGAGGCGAACGCGGAGGGCGATAAAAATACGTAATAGCAGTTACTTAAATTCCAGCAATAATACGTAGCCCCGTTGAAAATTATAGCGCTGCAAAACCTGCCCCTGCGTAGCCGCGAAAAGGCTGATGCTGTCATCGTCCCGGTCGTAGAGCAGCCATACGCGACGGGTGCCCTGCTGGCGCAGCTGCACGATGGCGTCTTGCAGGCTGCCCGTGGGGCCGCCATCGCGCTCCTGCAATAACACCGATTTTAGCGCCAGGGGCGGGCGATGCTCCCGCAAGTAATAGCGAACAACCGGGGCCACGTCACGATTCATAAGCGCTACTTCCCCAGCTTGCTGATGCCAGCTGATATACGCTAAACCGTCGCGTATTTCGCCGTAATCGCCATAGTACGGCACAAACAGGTTGCGTAGTCGCTGATGTTCACCCAGCACCACCACTAGTAAAATCAGGATAATCGCGCGGGGTACCGGCCGCACGGAAAGGGTAGCCAAGCCTACGCAAACGGTTAGAATGACCAGGGGCAGGAAAAACAGCATCAGGCGCGGGGCCAGGGAATAGTAACGCAGCGCGGAAGCCGCCAGGCAGGCCACAATTGGCCCCAGCGCGAGCCAAAACAGCTCGTTGCGCTGCCGCAGCAGCTGCCAAGCCCCCACCGCGAAGCCGATAGCCGCCAGCGCGATAGCCAGCACGGTTTTGCCAATCGCGCGGTCGGCTATCAGTTGCAGCTGCGTGCCTAAGAGCCGTAGCGCCGGACCTGACAAGGGCGGGAAAGCTAAAAAATAGTCGTGGTGATAGTTTTGCAAATAGGCCGATTCAGCATTGGTCTTCAATAAAAGGAAGAAATAGACTGAAAAACTGGCTAGCCACCCCACCCCAATGGCCACTACCCGCGCCGTGGCGCGGTGGTCTTTGGCCCGTAGGCTGCGGACCAGTAGCCACGGCCCAATACCCGCCAACGCAAACACCGCGGCCATTGACAGCCACACCGCCACCGCGCCTAATCCAGCCAGTAATAATGCCCGGCGGCCGTTGAGGGGCCGCCGTCCCACTTGATGAGCTATTTCCAGCAGGCCCAGCACCACCAGGCCGTCGGTCGCGTATTGCTTGCATTCGGTAGCGTAATCAATGAAAACCGCCCCAAATGCCACGAAACACAAGGCCAGGCAAGCAAAGACCGGGGGCAGCCAGCGCTGGGCCAGGCGGCGAAACAATACGAGCGTGGCCAAGCTGCACAGCAGCGGAAACAGCCGGGCCGCTAACTCATTATTACCAAAAGCCTGAACACTGGCCTTCACCGCGACGGAAAAAAGCGGGGGCGCGTACTGTTCGTAGTCCAGGTTTTGGAATAGTTGGCCGTAGGTGCGCTCCCCGTAGTTTCGGAGTAAGGCGGCTTCATCCGATATGATAGAGCGCTGTTGCAGCCATACCACTATTCGCAACAGGAAGCCTAAGCCCACTAGTAGGTAGCTCAGCCAATACCATCCCCTACCAATATTTTTCATTTTCAGTAGGGAATAGACAGCGCGCAGCTTATTTGCCAGTGCATTACTGAAATTACCCGGTGATTGGAATAGAAGGTAACGCATTAAACTTCTGGTTTTTAAAATTTGCGGACGCGTTATTAGGTTTGTGTTTTAGCCCAAATTTATAACAGCACTCTTTTGCAAGTACAAACTATTACGTAAAATTTTCATGCAATAGTTTATAAATATTTTTGTACATTCCACACAAACGCCGGTGTATCAGAACAAGGAGAGCGCCGCCGTATTTTTGCCCTACTTCCTCACCCCGGCAAGCTAACGCTTACCCTACCCCCTCTTTTCTTATGAACATCCCCGCCACCCTGCACTACACCAAGGACCACGAATGGCTGCGCGTGGACGGCGATACGGCCACCATTGGCATCACCGACCACGCGCAGCGTGAGCTGGGCGACATCGTGTACGTGGACATCGATACCGTTGACAAGGACATTGCCCAGCACGACGTGTTTGGCACGGTCGAGGCCGTAAAAACCGTTTCGGACCTGTTCAGCCCCATCAGCGGCACGGTGCTGGAAGTGAACAGCAAGCTCGCCGACGCCCCCGAAACCGTCAACTCCGACCCCTACGGCGACGGCTGGCTTATCAGGATGAAAATCAAAGACCAGGGCGAAATCGCGGGCCTGCTCGCCGCCGCCGCTTACGGCGAGCTGATTGGGGAGTAGCCCTCCCTAAGCCTATATTTTTTGAACGTCATGCTGAGCCCCGCGAAGCATCTCGCTCGCACCGTTGGAGTACGGCGAGCGAGATGCTTCGCGGGGCTTAGCATGACGTTCTTTCAGTAACTCCGCTTGACTATGAACTTCCTGACCCCCCGTTTTTACGGCATCCTGACGCTGCTGTGGATTGCCGTTATGCTGCTGCTCACCCTCACCCCGGCGCAGGAAATGCCCATCACGCCCGCCTGGAAGCTGCTTTCGTTCGACACGGCGGCGCACGCGGGGGTGTTTGCCGTGCTGGCCGGCTTCAGCTGGCTGTGGGCGCGGCACCAGCCGGGGCCGCGGGGCGGGGCTGCGGGCGTGGTGCTGCTGGGCTGCGTCGCGTTTGGGGCAAGTATCGAAGTGCTGCAATACGTCATGCACCTCGGCCGCCACGCCGAATGGAGCGACCTGCTGAGCGACACCATCGGGGCCAGCCTGGTGCTGCTGCTCCCGCTGCTGAAGCGGCGGCAGCCGGCGGCGCTGGCCGTGGGCGCGTTGCTGCTGGCCCTACCCCTCCACGCGCAGCCCACCGCGCCCGACCTGGCCCGCGCCCGCCACACCATCGAAGTGCTGGCTTCCCCGGCAATGCACGGCCGGGGCTACGTGCGGCAGGGCGAGCACCGGGCCGCCGCCTACCTGCGCGGCCGGCTGCAAAAGCTGGGCTTGCAGCCGCTGGCGCCCGATTATACTCAGCCCTTTATGCTGGATGTGAATACGTTTCCGGGGAAGATGAGTCTTACCATCACCAAAGGTGGAGGTTCTTCTTACTATTTGCGGCCGGGGCTTGATTTTATTGCGGCCCCGGCTTCGGGAGGAGTAGCCAAGCCGCTAACTACGCTCCTGGTCCACCCCGATACGTTGATTTTTACGGATACCGCCGCCCAACAGCACTGGCAGCAACTGCTGAGGCTGACAGTCAAAACCCGGCACCAGCTTCCCGCTTTGGCCCTTACCCCCGGCGAGGAACAGCGATTGGCACAGCTACCGGCCAGCCTTCGGCAGCTGCTGGATTCTGCGGCAGTCAGAATTATCCTGGTTCCAAAACTCACTGCCTCGCTGGCTCCGGTACAGCTGCCCGCCGTGCGGCTAGAAGCCCTCAGCGCCCTGCCAGTCTGGTCGGCGCTGGGACCATTCACTGGAAACGCACAAGGAGTAGCGACGTTACAACTCGACGCCCAACTCCTCCGCGCCTACCCCACCCAAAACCTCGCGGCCGTGGTGCGCGGCAGCGCCCAGCCCGATAGCTTCCTGGTGGTATCGGCGCACTACGACCACCTGGGCATGATGGGCAGCAAAACCTATTTCCCCGGTGCCAACGACAATGCCAGCGGCGTGGCGCTGCTGCTGGAGCTGGCCGCGCACTACGCCCGGCCCGAAAACCGGCCCGCTTACTCGGTCGCGTTTCTGCTGTTCGGGGCCGAGGAGGCGGGGCTGGTGGGCTCCGGCTACTTCGTGCGGCACCCGCTGGTGCCGCTGTCGCGTATCAGGTTTCTGCTTAACCTCGACCTGCTGGGCACTGGCGAAGAAGGCGCCACCGTCGTCAATGGCCGGGTGTATGAGGCGGCGTTTCGCCAGCTCACGGCCCTCAACGAGGCCCACCGCTACCTGCCGCGCCTCACGGCCCGCGGCCCGGCCGCCAACTCCGACCACTTTCCATTTTCGGAAGCCGGGGTGCCGGCTTTTTTTATGTACACCCGCGGCGGCAGCCTCGCCTACCACGAGGTGAACGACCGGCCGGCCGCGCTTTCGCTCGCGGGCTTTGCCGGGGCTTACGGGCTGGCCCGCGATTTTCTGGATGCCCAGGGTGCCCGGCCAATGGCCATAAAAAACCCCGGCCGATAGTCGGCCGGGGTTCCACACGTAACATAATCTTATCGGTAAAAATATGCTAATTTTCTAATTAAGCCTACGCCTGACTGCTTTCGCAGGGTAGCGTGGCCATTCATAACCTATTCGTCACAAATAATCGTTCACGCTGGACTGCTTCGGCTGCTAGCTATTTGCTTTCAGCGAGGCCATAATCTTCTTGGCCAGGGGCTCCCACTCGGGCTTCTGGCGGTCGGCGCAGTTGAAGGTGCAGATGAGCAGCTTGCCCTGCACGTCGGTGAAAAACACGAGCGTGTACACCTCGTGGCCCATTTCCGGCTTCATATACTCGATAAAGCCCACCTTGCGGTTGCTCACTTCCTTCACGCCTTCGCTGAAGAAAGTGGCTTGCTTATACTGCTTGTGGTAGGCTTTGGCGAAATTGGTTTCGTACACTTCCACCATGTCCTGGTCGGCCTCGTTGTCGGAGTAGTTGAAGGCCAGTGATACCAGGTTGTTGTTCGTGAATACTACGCTCGGGCGGCTGCTGGCATGAGCGTAGGTAAAGTCCATCTGCTGCTCGGTCATTACCTCGAAACCTTTAGGAATGAGCACTTCTACGCGCTCACTCAGCACCCGCTTCTTTATCAGCTCAATCTCAGCGGCCGGGCGGGCTGCCATCAGCAAACTCGCGCAGCAAGTCAGCAATGAAAGTACTAATGTCTTCATAAGAGTATGATAAAAATGGTAAAGTGATTGTGTCTGTTAGCGCCTTCCGGGCAACTAAGGTACACTGATAATCCAAATTTTGCTCACCTCGCCCCATTATAAAAAATAGCAGCTAAGGAGCAGCTTTAGTAACAACTATTTATACTTAATTTATTGTCAATCAGGATTTTGGTCGCCTTGAATTAAAGAATAAATTATTGTTTTTTATACACTCCAGACCAGATGCAATTTGTAATTTTATTAGAAAATTACATTTTGGACGCGGAAAGATGCAGTGATTTTTAATAAATATCTTACGAAGCCAACTTGTACTCTGGGTTTACTTAGAGGATATTATTGAGTTGTTCTTTGATTTTTTCCAACTCCTCTTTCATTCCTATTACTAAATGCTGCACGGTAGCATCGTTTGCTTTTGACCCTATCGTGTTGATTTCGCGCCCGATTTCCTGGGCCAGAAAGCCTAGCTTCTTGCCCACGGCCTCGTCGGGCTGCCGGGTAGCCAGCTCGAAGTAGTCGAGGTGAGCGGCCAGGCGCACCTTCTCTTCGGCGATGTCGAGCTTCTCTATATAATACAGGACTTCCTGCTCAAAACGAGTAGCGTTGAACTGCTCGTGCTGCGTGAGGTCGGCCAAATGGGCGGCCAGGCGCTGGCGCACGTGGGCTACGCGCTGGGGGTCGTGCAGCTCCACGGCCGCCAGCTGCTGCCGGATGGTGGCCACGTAGCCCAGAATTTCCTGCTGCAAGGTCTGCCCCTCATCCTGGCGAAACTGCTGCATAGCGGCCAGCGCCTCGGTAAGCAGCGGCTGCAGCTCGGCCCAGGTGGGCTCATCGGCGCCGGCTTCGACCTGGGCGACCTGCGCGGTTTCGGAGGGGGTAGGCACTACGCCGGGCAGGCGCAGGGCGGCGAGCAATGTTTCTTCGCCCACGGGCAGGCCCAGGCTTTGGGCGGTGCGCTGCAATTCGTGAAAAGCGGCTTTGAGCGCTACCAGGTTAATAGCCGGCGCGGCGGCGGTGCTGGTTGGGCGGCTGAAATCGAGGTTGAAATTGACTTTGCCGCGTAGTAGGGTCTTGGTGATTTGCTGGCGAATTTCTAACTCGTGAGCTTGCAGAAACCGGGGTAGGCGCAGCGTAAGGTCAAGGGTTTTGGAATTGAGCGAGCGCAGCTCGGCCGTAGCGGTGTAGCGGTCAGTTTCGCGGTGGGCCTGGCCGAAGCCGGTCATGGAAAGTAGCATATTATAGGGAGTGGGCGGCGGAAAAAGTTGACCGCGAAGCTCACCGCAAAGAAACGGCAGCGGCAACGGGTTGTACTTGCTACCCTCAAGGCCCCAAATGAGTGGGAGCCTTAGCCGGCGCGAGTAATTACCCGCGCCGGCTAAGGCTCCCTAGGAATGCGCGGCGCAACCCGCCTTGCTCCTCTCCCCTACCACCAGGGGCGGTAGTTGGGGTCGTCCTTGCCGCCCGATTTGGCGATTTCGGTCGTGTAGTTGGCCGCGTTGATGGTCTTTTCCGAGTCGGGGTAGATGAAGCGGTTGGGGATGGTACCGCCGTTGAGGTTGGCCGCGCCGCCGGTGCTGAAGGCCGGGATGCCGGTGCGCTTGTACTCAATCCAGCCCTCGAAGCCGTTGTTGAGGTTGGCCATCCACTTCTGAGTAATAATCTGGTTCAGGGCCGTGGCCGGGGTGTAGGCCGTGCCGGGGTTGAGCAGGTAGGCCGTGGCGCGGGCATCGGCGAGGCCGTACTCGGCGTACGCTCCGCGCACGCCCTGCTCGTAGTAAGCCTTGGCGGTGCCGGTGCTGATGAGGCCCTTGAGGGCGGCTTCGGCCAGGATGAACTGCACCTCCGAGTAGTTGAGCATCCGCGCGTAGAGCAGCGGCGAATTGGCCGCCGTGCGGAAGGCATTGCTGAAGAGCGAAGCCTGGTTTATCTGGGCCGTGGAGGCTTCAATCACGATGGGCATTCCGCCGTAGTAACTGAAGCTAAAGCCTGGCTGGCTGGCGCTAGCGGCGTTTTTGGCAAAAATTAGCGGCAGGCGGTCCTGGTCGCCGGTGGCTACGTAGCTACTGTACAGCAGCGAGTTGAGGTATTTCACACCGAAATCGCCGGCCCGCTCCAACACGCTGGCGAAGACGTAGATACCGGTATTTTGCAGGGGTAGGACGCCCGCCTCGCTGGCGTTTTGGAATAGCGCGCCCTCGGCCACGATGCCCTGCATCTCGGCCTTCACGTCCATTTTGCCCGACACGCGCAGCAGGTAGCGCAGGCGCAGGCCGTTCACGAGCTTACGCCACTTGGCGGGGCTGCCACCGTAGAGCGGGTCACCGGCGATGATACCCTGCGGGTTGGCCTTGAGCAGGTCGTTGGCCTTGCGCAGCGAGGCCAGGATACCCGTATCGGGGTCGGTGTAAACGGTTTGCTGCGGGTCGTAGGGGGCCGTGAATACGCCCTTTTCGCCACTCAGGGCCTGCTTGAACGGGATGTCGCCCCACAGCTCGGTGAGCTGGGCGAAGGCGTAGGCTTGCATAGCCAGGGCTACCCCCTGCACGGCCCCGTTGCCGGCGGCCTGGGCGCGGGTGGCCAGCGTGCCGGCATCGCGGGCGGTGGTGTAGTTGGTTATCCAGTACGGGTCGTTGGACACGGGCTGGTAGCGCGACGAGTGGTTGTAGTAATCGGCGCTAAACGTAGCCAGCTGGCAATACGCGTTGCCCAGCGTCCAGGCAATATCGGCGTTGCCCTTAAACTCACTCACCACGATGTTGGAGAGCAGCGTCGAGCTGTCGGCCACCTCCAGGTTGTTGGGGTTGCGGTTGAGGTCGGTCAGCTCTTTCTGGCAGGAGCTGGTGAGGACCAGGCCCCCCACGGCCACCGCGAGCAGCGGCGCTTTCAGGATTTTCATTGTTGATTGCTGATTGTTGATTGTTAAGCCGTTGCGCCGTTTGTCATTGCGAGCCTGCGAAGCAATCGCACCCGAACGACTGGCGCGGGTGTCGTTCCGGTGCGATTGCCGCGCTTCGCTCGCAATGACAACCGCCCTCCTACCCTCCTACCCCTCTCTAGAAGTTCAGCCCCAGGCTGAAGCCCGCGTCACGGGTGCTTGGGATGCTGTTGAACTCGATGCCGGGCAGGATGCGGTCGCCGCGCAGGGCCAGGGTTTCGGGGTCAATGTCCTTGATGGCGCTGAACAGCAACAGGTTGCGGCCGATGAGCGAGACGTTGAGCGACGACTTCGACTCGCCCCCGAACACGTGGTTGAAGGTGTAGCCCAGGCGCAACTCGCGCAGCTTTAAGTAGGAAGCGCTGTAGGTGAATACCTCGTTGTTGTTGGCGTTGTAGTAGCCCAGGTAGTAGGTCGAAGCCGGCACGGCCACATTGTTAGTAGTGCCGTCCGAGAGTTTCACGCCGTCGCCTACGATGCTGTTGGTGTCGCGGCCGGGTAGGGTTTCGGGCGAGAAGCCGCCGTTGAGCAGGCCCAGCCGGGTGTAGGAGTAGATGACGCCGCCCTTGTGCCAGTCCCAGGTCATCACCAGGCTCACGCCCTTGTAGCTGAGGGTGTTGGAATAACCCAGGATGAAGTCGGGGTTGTAGTTGCCCAGCAACTGCTTAGCCCCGGTCGAAACCACCGGAATGCCCTTGTCATACACGATGCGGTCCTGCGCGTCGCGCACAAACTTGTTGCCGTAGATGTTGCCTAGCCGGTCGCCCACCACGGCATTGTACTCAATGGAGCGGAAGTAGCGGTCATACTGCGTCACCTCGGCGTACTTGTAAGTACTCACGCCCTCGGGCAGGGCCCGCACCCGGCCCACGTTATGGCTGAAGTTGAAGAAGAAATTCCAGTTGAAACCGTCCGGGTCAGCCGACTGCACCGGCGTTACCCGCAGGATGGCCTCCACGCCCTGGTTACGGATTTTGCCGCCGTTGACGAAGGCGTTGGTGTAGCCCGAGGAAATCGGAATCGGCAACTGCACGATTTCATCCTTAGTGTCGGAGTTGTACACCGTCAGGTCGAGGCCCAGGCGGTTACGGAAGAAGCGAATGTCCGCGCCTACCTCCTCGGTGGTGGTAGATGACGGCCGCAGGCTGCTGCCGGCCAGCACGTTGTTGCCGGTGGTGAGGGGGTAGGTGCCGAAGGGCGCGGGCGTAGTGAACGTATTGTTAATTGAGTACGGCACCACGTCGCGCCCCACCTGCGCGGCCGATACTCGCAGCTTGAAGTAGGAAACCGGCGCGGGCAGCGTCACCAGGTCCGAAATGACGGTGCTCAGCGAGGCCGAGGGGTAGAAGTACGAGTTGCGCCCGGCCGGCAGCGTGCTCGACCAGTCGTTGCGGCCCGTCACGTTCAAAAACAGCCAGGTTTTGTAAGAGAAATCAGCAAAGCCGTAGATGCTGTAAATGCCCCGGTTGGTCTTGTTGACCAGCGGCGGCAGCAGCGTGCGGGCATTGGCGAAGCTGTAGAGGCCCGGCGTAATGAGGTCGCTGGCAATGGCCCGGTTGTAGGTAACGTGCTGAATGAAGCGGTTAGCGCCCACCGACGCATCGAAGTGGATGTCGCTGGTCGCCTGCTTGTTATAAGTCAGCAAAGCGTCGGTGTTGTTCTCCACGTAGGTTACGTCGTCGGTGCGGAAGCCGCCCAGCGGGAAGCGCACCGTGCTGAAGGCCCGGTGGCCCTCGCGGTTATCACTGTAAAAATCCAGCCCGGTGCGGCCCATCAGGCTCAGCTCGGGCGTGAGCTGGTAGGTGAGCGAGGCGTTGCCCAGTAGGCGGTTTTTCTGGAAGCTGTTGGTGTTGTCGTACACTGTCATGTAGGGGTTGTCGTGGTTGGCCCAGTAGCGAAACTGCTGCGTCTGGTCCTGCCCCGCCTGCCAATGCTGGTTCTTGAGCGCGTTCAGGTCAATGTTGACCGGCATCCCGTACACCCCGAAAAACGTGTACATCACGCTTTCCGAGCCGTAGCCGATGTTGGGCCGCTCGTTGCTCTTGCTATTGATAAAATTGATATACGTATTGGCCGTGAGCTTATCGGTAAACTTGGTGTCGGCCCGCAGCGAAAACATGTGCCGGTACAGGTCCGAGTTTGGAATGATGCCCCGGTTGGTGAGGTTACCGTAGGAGAAGCGAATGGATGAGCCATCCTTGGTCAAGGTGCTCAGCGAGATGTTGTTAATCGTCGTGAAGCCCGTTTGCAGGAAGTTCTTGAAGTTGTCGGGGTGGCCCTGCCAGGGCGTGGGCGTTATCGGTGTCTTGTTAGGGTCGGTGCCGCGGGCCGCCAGGTCGGCGGCCAGGTAGGGCCCGGCCGGGCTGTTGAACTGCGGCACCAGCAGGTTGGGGTCGAAGTGCGCGCCGTAGTTCGGAATGTTGTTCTCGAAGCCCTGCGCCCCGTCCACGTACCGGTAGGGGGTAGTGCCGTTGCCGGCCCCGTACTCGCCCTGAATGGCGGGCGTGCGCAGCGGCGTACTAATAAGGTTGGTCGAGTTAAACGTTACGTTAATCGCGCCGGGGTCACTCAGGCCGCGCTTGGTGGTGAGCACCACGGCTCCGTTGGCGGCGCGCGAGCCGTAGAGCGCGGCGGCGGCCCCGCCCTTGAGCACGGTTATCTGCTCCACGTCGTTGGGGTTGACTTCGGCCGCGCCGTTGCCCCAGTCCACCTCAGCCCAGGTGCCGCGGCCCGACGAGTTGCCCACCGCGTCGTTGAAGTACGTGTCGTTGCTAATTGGCACGCCATCCACCACAAACAGCGGCTGGTTGGTGCCCGAAAACGAATTTTCGCCTCGAATCACGATACGCGACGTAGAGCCGACCCCCGCCCCGCCGTTGGTAATATTCACCCCCGCCACCTTACCGGCGATGTTGTTGATGAGGTTGGGGTCCTGCACGTTGGTGAGCTGCTTCGAGTCCAGGGTCTGCACGGCGTAGCCGAGCGAGCGCGTTTGGCGCGACACGCCCAGGGCGGTCACCACTACCTCGGCCAGAACCTGATTGTCACCGGTCAACTGCACCGTCACGGCCGAGCGGCCATTCAACGGCACCTCCTGCGTCGTGAAGTTGAGCGCCCGCACCACCAGCGTGGCCGACGTACCCACGCTGGCGGGCAGCTTGAAGCTCCCCGCCGCATCGGTGGCCGTGCCGTCGCTGGTACCCTTCACCGATACCGAAGCCCCAATAACCGGGCTATTGTCGCGGGCGTCCGCCACCTTGCCGCTAATCTGGGCCAGCGCCGACCCACTCACTCCTAGCAATAGAAGCAAAGCAGTAAGAATTTTTTTCATAAAAGGAGAAATTGGCTGAAGCGCACCCAGAATCAATTTGCCTTCTGAGCACATTTTTTTGCAAAATTCCTTCCTTCATGTTTCCTTATCATTACCCCATATTTACCGAATTACGCCGGGCGGTTTCGCACCGGCTGGCGGGCCGGGATATAGCTTGCTATGCGCTTATTAACTGATGTTACGCACTGGTTGCGCCTACGCTTCAGAAAGAGACTTCAGTTGCTTCAGAAAAGGCCCTTTCCAAGCAATACATCAAGGTGGTGCGTAACATCAGTTATTAAGCTCATCACGAAGAAGTAGGGAGCGGGGCTGACCCGCGACCGTCATCGAATGATTTTTGCCGGATTCGTTCAACGACGGGCGGGAGCCAGCCCCGCGTCCTACTTTTGAGCGGCCGCTTGCTTAATCCGGTCTGATTCCCTTGCGCATCCTGCACTTGCCCAAGTGGTACCCACACCGCTACGACGACCAGGACGGCGACTTCGCGGCGCGGCACGTGGCGGCTATCGCGGCGCACGGGGGGGTAGGCGGCGGGCCAGTGCCGTCGGCGGTGGTGTTTGCGACCGTGGCGCGCGGCCCTATTGCTCAGTTGATTGAGAAAGACCACGACCCGCGCGGGCCGGTGCCCACCTGGCGCCACTACTACCGCGCCTGCCCCATCGGCCTACCCCCCCGTGACAAGCTGCTGAAGCTGGGCCTGTGGTTGGAATGCCAGCGGCAACGTGTCGGGCACTTACTCTTCTACTTTCAACCGGCCGGCCTTCACCTTCAGCAACCCCGCTACTTACTCCATCGACCAGCTGGCCTCGCGCTGGCAGGGGCAGCTGGGCGTGCGGTATTTGTTTTAGGGGCTAAGTGCCCTGCCGCAAGCAAGCCGGCTGCCTCTTCGGGCAGCCGGCTTTTTTTGGCCCCTACCCCCTACCCTTTGGTGCGGCGGGCCAGCCATAGCTGCCCGCTCAGCCACAGCCCCAGCAGGCCAGCCCCCACACCCAGCACTGGCCGCTCGGGCAGCCACAGCGCCAGCACCGTATGCAGCAAGCCCAGCCCCAGCGCGGCACCTGCCAGCTGCGCGGCCCAGGGCCGCCAGGGCAGGAGGCTGGCCCAGGGCACTCGCAGCAGCCGCGCCGTGTGCCCGAGGTAGTAGCCCGCCTGGCAGTAGGTGCTGACCACGTAGGCCAGCGCTACCCCAGCCAGCCCCAGTAGCCGATAGAGGGGGTACATCAGGGCCAGCGCCAGGGCCAGGTCGAGCAGGGCGCCGGTGGTAATAAGCTGCCCCTGACCTTTGTGCTGCAACAGGGCCGTGAAATTATAGGCCCGCAACGGCACTACCAGCGACGACACCACGAACAGCGGCACCGCCGCGTCGTAGCGGTGCGCGAACACTACCCCAAACAACTCCTGCCGAAAGTACAGCAGGAAGAAAAAGAGCGGAAATACCAGCCGCCCCAGCAGCTCGCCGGCCGCGCGCAGCAGGGCCAGCCGCTCAGCATCGGCCCGCCGGGGCTCGCCGAAGTGCAGCAGCAACGTGCTACCCGCCGCCCCCAGCAGCAGCGGCAGAAAGGGCACGTCCAGGGTGCCGTTGAAATACAGCGCAAATAGCGCGGCGGGCAGCAAGAAATTGAGCACCAGCTTATCGACCCAGCGAAACAACACCTGCACCACTTCGTTGAGGGCCGTGTGAAACCAGAGGCTACGCGCCACTGCCCAGGGCAGGGCCGCCACGGGCGCAGGCACGGGCGCGCGCCGCCCGGCCAGGTAGGCCAGGGCAGCCACGCGCAGCACATTGCCCACCAGCAGGCAGCCCATTAGCCGCGGGCTACTCAGCCAGTGGCGCAGCAGCAGGGCGTGGCTAGCCAGGAATAGCCCGGCGTAGCCCACGCTCAGCAGGGCCACGGGCCGAAACTGCCGCTGCACCAGGGCATAGGCTTCGAGCACGGCGATGGGTACGTTCAGGGCCAGAAAAGCGCCCGCCTGCCACGGCGCGAAGGGCGAGCCGCCCCACCATTGCAGGGCGGCCAGCGCGCTGGCCGCCAGCGCCACCCAGCCCGCCAGCCAGGCCAGGTGCCGCCCACGCACCGCGCGCGCCAGCCCCCGCAGCCGCGCCAGGGGGTAGGTAAGCACCAGCGTGGGCAGCCCCAGGCAGGCCACCACGTGCAGCACCTGCCACTGCACCCAGAAGCTCTGGTAGCGCCCATAGTACGCGGCAGAAGTGTGGCGCGCCAGCCACACCAGCGCCACCACGCTGGCCAGCGTGGGGAAAAAACGAATAAGAAAAATGGCCGCGCTAGTGCCTAGCAGCGTGCCGCGCGTAGGTGCGCTGGGCGTGGGCGTCACAATCGTCGCGGTTTAACTCTCTGATTAGCCGGGCCGGGTTGCCGGCCAGTACGCAGTAGCCGGCCGGAAAACTACGTGTGACCACCGCCCCCGCCCCTACCACCGTAAAATCACCCAGCTCGATGCCCGGCAGCACCAGCGCGCCCATGCCCAGCCAGCAAAAACGCCCGATGCGCAACGGCGGCGCGGCCAGCTGCCGGGTATTGTCCACGGCGTCGTGGTTGGCTGAAAGCAGCCCCACCCGCGGGCCCACGTTGGTGAAGTCGCCGATGACCACGCCATTATCAGCATTTATATACACCCCCGGCGAGTCGCCCGGAAATGTAGCTTTTCCTGCCACCAGGCGCACGGGAGTGCGAATGGTGGCCGTGTGGTGCACGGCCCAGGGCACGCCCGCGTTTTGGCGCAGCACCCGCCGAAAAAGCACATCGAGCACGTAAAAGCTCAGCGGCATTTCTGGCCGCAGCCGCAGGAGTCGCTTCAGCATGTGAGATTGCTCGGTTAATCCCCCGCGTGGGTGGCTTAGGCCCCGGTGGCAGGGTCCCAAACTTACGGCTGGCGCGCGCAAGCTGGGCTGGCCCCGGTGCCAGCCCCAGACTAACCGCACTATGTGCCCTCGGTGTAAATTTGAGATTTACGTTCTTTTCAGATGACCCTGCTTGCCCACTTGGCGGAGGTGCCAGACTTTCGTCGGCAGAATAAAAACTTTCGCCACAA
>JAABUK010002645.1_pt1 | contig 31870 bp, 35 predicted proteins | sample 5559141 | NCBI WGS metagenome assembly JAABUK01 (sample SAMN10711869, study PRJNA513367) | rock metagenome | isolation source: Antarctica rocks | place: Antarctica: Victoria Land, Pudding Butte nord | collected 2016-01-03 | reverse complement strand
TTAATATAAAGTTATATACTTTATAAAGGCTATTACTTAATACTTATAATAAGATTTAATATCTAAAATATATAATATTTATAATATATTAAGAAATTTATATATTAAATATTATATATTAGCTAGTTATTAACCTTTATTTCTTACCTCTTTATATTCTTTAATTAATTAGGTTAATGTATTAGGTAATGATTAAGTATAAGTATTAATATCTAAGTTATACCTTATTAGCCTAAGATTAATATATATAAATATAAGATATAATAATAATAATATCTTTTATTACCCTTTATTAAAACGCGTTATTAATAGTATCTATTAAATAAGAGATAAGAAGGACTCCCTTAAATATTAATTAAATCTAAGGGACATCTTATTATATATCCTATTAATATTTAATAAATTAATATTATTTAAGATTATAATATATACCTCCTTTTACTTTACTTTCATTAATTTCTTATATATTAATAAATTTATATAAAATATTAATAATTTAAATAAAGAGTTTATATATTATTTTATAATAAGATACCTAATAATCTTATATAAGAATTATATTAGATTTATCTTCCTATCCTTTAAAATAAACCCCTTTTTAAAAAGGATAATGTTTACTATTATTATAATAGATAATGAGGCTTATCCTTTATACTTACCTTATTATCTATTTAAGATATTTCTTATATATCATTTAAATCCTCTGTTCTACTTAAGTTATCTATTTATAAGATAATTAATTATTAAGGTCCTTTAAGAGACCATTAAATTATTAAGATATAATAATTACTACTTAAGCTATTCCTTTTATTAAGGGGTTATAATATAAATAAAGAAGTTTAGCCTTAATAATAATAAGATCTAGCTACTTAAATAATAGAAGTTAGACTTATATTATTTATATATTATAATAAATATTGAATATATATTAAATACCTCTTAAAGGTATTAATAAAAATATATATATAATTAATGAATTATCTTATATATAACCTTATTCTCTACCTTCTTTTATAACTCTATTTTAGCTAGGTCTTAAGAGATTTTTAAGTATTAAAATTACTTTAAAAGGCCTTATACTTATTATATATAAGTTAATAATAATAAATTAATTATTTAATAATTAAATAATAAGATATTTATATATTAATATTATTAATAATATACCTTATTATATAATAAATATTTATAATTCATAATAATATATTTATAATAATATTTATAAAAGGTAATATTATACTAATTAAGCTAATTTAACTAGGGGGTTAATATAAGGGATTAATTATTGATTAAGGGAATTTAAGTAATATTAATATTATCTATCTATTAAATTCTACTTATATTCTCTATCCTTTTAGACTTCAAATTATATATATTCAATTACTCTTATTATCTTACCTTAAGATTATTTATATATATATATAATTAGGCTTACTTATCCTAGGATTATATTACCTAGATATAAGGGGTTTTTAGGTATTAAAGTTACTTTAAAAGGCCTTATACTTATTTTATATAAGTTAATAGTAGTAGATTAGTTGCTTAGCGGCTAAATAATAAGATATCTATATATTAGCATCATTAGTAATGTGCCTTATTACGTGATGGATGTTTACGACTCATGACGACATGTCTACAGCAATATCCATGAAAGACAACACCGCACTAAGGTCCACGTTATGGCCTCAAGCTGATTGGCATCTGTCTGAGCGAGAAGGACTTGGGATCGTGGATTGATATGCACGACGGAGAGGGTGAGGAGAGGATGAGGACTAAGGCGTAGATGTACAGTTGTTTTGAAGAGTTTGATGAAGATGATGATTGTGTGTTATTCCTTTTGATGATCTATTTCAATAAATGCGTGTTTTGGACAGTCGGTGTGGATGATGTGCTGTGGCTGCATACTCAAAGCCGAATGCATAGGCTCTGGACGAATTTTTGTGGTTTGTAGAGAGTACCGGTCAGTACATAATAAACCATTTTAATCGATACCCCCAAGCGTAGTCTTCATTCTTGTGGATGCCTGACTAGTCTTTCTACGACGAGCATGCACGGTCTTTGCAGAATACCAATTTCTAAAGTGATGGCCATTGCATCAGTAGAGCGTGATATCCGGTCGCAGAATACGAGCTCGAAAGCGGAGATGTGTTCTTTAAGTTGCAGTGAACTGGCGGTGTAAGCAGTAAGACCACCTAACCCGTTCATAATGAACGAGGGATTAGGCCGAGAAAGTCGGCGAAGCCGCAGCTCGGACCGATCGGAGTTTCCGGATCTCCGACTTCGGCTTGGCGTCGGTCCATCATCTGCACTGCCGCTTTCTTTCCTCTTCTTGCTCACATCTCATGATCTCAATCCCTCGTCACTTGGAATACCCTCACAAACGAAAGTCGGCACAAACCCTGCGAGAGACTCTAGGCTTAGTCTGAATGGACACTGCTTCCGGATCACGACATGAGAAAAGGCAGCTTCTCCGCTCTTGCGAGCCTTGCAGAACCTCAAAAATCAGATGTGTTCCTGATGAGCTGTCCGAGGAGAGATGCCAGAGGTAATGATACATCTTACGAGCCGCTTGAGCGTGTCTCACGCTTTCCAGGTGTGCCAGACTTGGTAGGCACTGCGTATTTTCTGAAGGTCGAGCTCGGAGGAAGAAAGGCTCCACGAGTCAGACGTAAGCTTACACCATTTGTGCCTTTGTTGCCATTATGGGTGATTTCAATGCTCTTTCTCACTTTCATCAGTCGTATCATAGAGGTCGAGAAGAAAATAGATAGCATTTACTCGCTTCTACAGACAGCCCCCATCCTGCCAAGCGGATTAGCCACACCAGGCTCTCTCCCTTCCGGCGACAGTGCGTCACGGCACTCCGAGACATCGCCTTATCAGAGTGCATCACCAACTGCAAACCCAACTGCTCTAAATGTGACAGGTCCATCCCTCTATGGTGAAGATGGTTCAGGCGCGAAAGATGTTATTCAGATGGGCATCATCACCATTCAGGAAGCTGAAGCGGTTCTCGACTCATCTTTAGTAGAGTATGGAGGATTTCCATGGGTGGTGTTCCCTTCAGAGCTCCCTTTGAACCTATTTCGACGCGAGAGGCCTTTTCTTTTGTTAGCTCTTTTAGCACTGGCCTCACGGAAGCAGACCAGATTGTACGAGCCGCTGCAGTCTGAATTCAAGAAGGTTTTGAGCAATAAGGTCATCATGGATGGTGTACCAGATCTGGATTCGCTGCAAGGCCTACTAGTCTACTTGGCATGGTGATTTCGGTCCTATGGCTATCTAACCAGATTGAATAACTGATGCTTTGACAGGTACCACCTTCACCGTGGAGTACAACCCCAGAGGTTGTATATGCTTGTGCAGATTGCTGTTGCGATGTGTTCGGACCTGCAACTTCCAAGCATGATTGCAAATGAGACCAACGGCGCAAAGAAAGCAGAGTTAGAAAGAACGTATCTTGGGGTGTACTATATCTCCTCTTGGTAAGATATCCAGGCAGCCCAACTCTTTTCATTTATTTATATCTTTTCTGACGGATCCAAGCGAATTAATGATTTTCAAAAAGCCAATTAGCATAAGGTACGACGACTTCGCCGGAAAGTGCTGTCGGACTCTTGCTGAAACCAAATGCGTCTCGACGGACGGCGACTTAGGTCATTTCATTGGCCTACAGCGGCTTGCCGAGGAGATTTCATGCACATTTGGCTACGATTCGGTTTATAACGAGGGCCGGCAACTCAAATCGGAAACTATCGAGCTTTTGGTCAAAGCGTTTGGTTCTCGGTTGCGCGACTTACGGTGCTCTTTTCCTGCCAACAGTACATGTCTACGTAAGTCTTTCAATCTATAGTCGGTATGAAAAGGTTGTTGATTTATGAGGAAGCATCTTTGAACCTCGCATATCACAATATCTCCATCTATCTGCACGAAGTTTCACTTCATATGGAGCACTCCGTCGCAAATCACTCAGTGCCTCTATGCCACGAAGCAGAAAATTCGTTTCGGACGCGTATCAATCTGTTACTAAGCTGTCTTGAGGCCACGAAGCTGTTCTTGGATTATTTCCTTCAGATTCCGCAAGTTCTGTGTGCAAGGCATACAACTCAGGAAAAGGGTTCTCTGGCACATGCGGTCACAGTACTCATCAAATTAGCATTCTGCTCAAGCCCTGGTCCCGATAGCTTCTCTCTACGGGAGGCATGCAATGTGGGCTATTATGTCGACGCCGTGGCGGCACATATGAGTAGTACAAGCGCCAACGATTCGGAGGACGAAGATCCAGACTCTTGCTCGGCCATCAAGACGATGGCTGAGCGTATCAAAGATTGGTACGAGCGTACAGAGTTCTTTGAGCAGGCAGGTACTCCTTCAGATCTGAACGATATGTCGCCTGTGCAGTTTGTGAAGATCGCAAAGGAAGAGCATTTGATGAATTTCGATTTCGGTAATCTGGACTTCTCGTTCCTTGAAGGGCCAAACTTCTAGTGCTAGACAATCGACACATAGCGCAGTAAGTCGTCTAAACGCAGGTCATCATTTTGTCACAAGTCTTTCCCAGTCCTCGATAGTGCGTTGCCATCACTCCAGAAAGAGTATTACTACAGGTGACTCCGAGTTCTCCTGAAATGCTTTGGAGAAAAACCTGGAGGCAACCATGTATGGAAAGAAGCTTGATGTACAGATAGTGTGAACAAGAGACCAACGCCATAGAGCCGCACAAACTGCTTGGAGAATGGACAAGGCCACTTGATGGAACGGGCTCGTATGATGATGTCGAGGCCTCCAATTGCGGAAGCTCATGTGTCTCTGTATGTTTCATAATGCTAGACTTATGTCTCCTTCATGTCATCTCATAATAACAAGTCCAGGTACGTCATACAGAGGACGAAGAGATCCATAAGCGCAGTTCACGACGCGGTTCTATGTACCACTGCGGCTGGACCAGCATTCGCCCGTCCAGGCACCAAAAGGCAGCGGAATTACAGACCCCGGTCTGATCAGCTGTCCCGACACTTCAGACCCAAGCCGTCCATTGCCATGACCCAGCTCCGGCGTTATCTTTGTTCTCTAGCGTGAAATTATACCGTTTACACCAACCTTGAGTCATCAACAAATTGTCGCTGAAGAAAGAACCCCCTTGATATGTGCCTGTTAAAAATATTCCTGATTAGAGTAAGACATTAGGGAAGCACGTTTCCGGGATACCGCATTCAATGGAATGGAATCATCTCCTCATAGGGGGGTCCTCGTGGGCTACCTCAGCGTTGTTGTAAGACAAGCTGCAGCTTCGCGAACTCAGTATCCTGAAATAAGTCCCAGGTGTCCTTGTTGTGGGTGTCAGCTTCATGGCCACAAAGGGAATAAGAAGCTGCATATTAGTATCGAGCTCAAGCTAGTATTGGAAAATCCGGCTTCAAGTCTGGCCTACGCACGAGTTCTCAAATATCGGCGTCAACCTCAGATTTGATGATCTGAGAATTTCAAGAAGTACCTCGCCTATGATCTACAAAAATATGGGAGTGAGGTAATGCTTTTCATGTTTCGGATGGATGATGGCGCTGATTTTCGTCTACGACAACGCCTCACCCGTACTGCCTATCACCCCCTACTTTCATGTCGTGAACGATGTTGAGAAGAGTTCTTTCTGCAAGGCGCAGCCCACGCGAATCTCACATGATTCTTCTGTTTCGGCGAAGGAACTGTTGTGCTCCACCTACAAAAGGGCCATCATCCCAGCTGTACGAGATTGACCATATTTTTTACGATAAACTCAGTTCACACCTGAATTCAAAATCAGAGCCTCCACCATTCTCTCATCACAGTCTTGCCCAACGCCACTAACGGCAATATCTAAATCGAGTCCCCACCCAAATCGCGACGTTATTGGAAATCTCAAAAGCACCCCTGAAGCTATGACGCCAGCTGCCATAACCCCACATCACCCAGCCGGGTCAGCCAGCGACCATCGACTCAACAAAGCCAACGAAGCAGCGGTTCAATCCAACAAAGACTCCGATTCCGAAACCGAGAGCACTGGCATCGAAGGCTCGAACAAGGAGTATCGCGGCGAAGGTGTCACAGATCTGATTGAAACATATCCTACAGCCGCGGGTGGCACCTGGGGTTGCCATCAATGTGGGAGATGGAACGATTCGGCTACTGCGCCGGAGTTTTGTGCTCAGTGTTATCATCATCGGTTTTGCAAGTGCAAGATCCCTGCGAAGTTGGCTGGGGGGGTGGATGAAGAGATGTAGGGTGGGGTTTGCGGATCTGCGGATTTTTTTGGGTGTGGGAAGGGAAGGGATGGAGGAGAAGAGCAGGAGGGGGAAGGTGGTGGGAGGTTTTGCGTGAGTGTTTGGTAGGAGTTGGCATATACCAGACTTTCGATAGAGACTGTTTTTGGTAATTTAGTATCCTCTCGAAGTTATTGTTGTGACTTCATGATAATTGTAGACGGTCATTTGAGTATAGTGATGGGTCCCGCACGGCGACTCTCTGTCCATGTGCCTCTTCCGATTCTTTCCGTATTATCACTGCGAGCGACGAAGACATACGTTCGGTGGCGCAGAAGCAACACGCCGCTGATATTAGATCTCAGTCCGCCTGCCTCAGCCGCCACTGGTGAATCATTGTTGGATATGCCGCTAGGGTGCCACCTAGTAGAGTGGGACAAGGCTCATATGCGAGCAACCGTGGCATGATAACTCCAATTATCTTTCAAGTGTATTGCTGCGCGAATGATATCCGTCTTTGATGGTGCACGGCCAACCGTCTCACATTCAAGAAGATGACATCCGTCGTAATACTGGGTGATCAAGATGCTCTATGTCACCCAGAATGCCCCAGAATTCCTTTTCCCTGCCGGCGCAATCTTTGGGGGTGGATGTAGCCTCACAAACGGAGCGTGCAACCCACTGTTGCATGGCTTTGTCCCATTCGGAGCCGGGCCCTTACAGGGTGATTACAAGAGTTCATCTGGCGCATGGCAGTACAAAACTCAGCATCAATCAAAAGAAGGCAAAATACGGCATCACGAAGGTGGAAGCAGACGAATAGCGCTGACATACCAACATGATTGAAACCTCCTTTTTTTGTCTCTCGAACGCAGACGAAATTGGCTCCTTGGGCGTCGGACGACATCGTGCGATAATAGCGTTGATCAACAGCCGCATCGCCGTTGCTCTGCTTGTGCTGTAGTAGCGATATCTTGCAGGCTTCGTCTGAACTAGATCAGGTCAATCAATAGCAAGCGGAATACTCATGCTCTGACTGAGAATTGTCAAGGACTCACTTCCTATAAACTTTGGCAGATAGACCTGTCGAAACTTCGCAGGTGAGCCCACCCAGGATGGTATCTTGGCATCAAGCAATGAAAACAAGGGCAGATGGGTTTGTGGCTTCCTGCGATCAGCTCATTGAAATGTTGACCACCATGAAAGATCTCTACGCTCTCCAAGGACGCCCGCCAAGGTTATTGGGAACCACAGAACGTGTTTGTGGATCAAGTCAGTATTGGAAGTAGGAGCCTTTCACCAATTTGGGCCAGCGATTGTTTCAATAGAGAAAGAAGGGAAATTTGGTCTTCTCGGTTAGTCTTGCACATCTACCCCCAAGAAAAATCCCAGTCAACCATAGTATCAGCACGATGGTTTCATAACTTCCTCGTATTGCATGCTAAAATATATCAAATCTGAATCTCTCTCGCCCTAGTGAAAAGTGTCGTATCTGCCAATCCAAATCGCAAGCCCAAGAATCATATCGCATGCCTCATATCAGAAAGTTCAATCACACCTCGCACTCTGTATCGGAAGCCGCAGCCCATAAATAAATCCAGCATGCATCATACTCAAAGAAATCGTATCATCTCGGCAAAAGACACTCGCAAGCCCTGAAATTCATGGAAACCATCGCATGCATCTGTGTCGTTAGTTCGTATCGTATCGTGTTGGCCAATGTCTGTCGCAAGCTGTCAGTCGTATTTTGAGGGGAAGAGGCAAAGTCTTTGAAGGCATCTCGGAGGCAAACTTACATTCCGAAGCCAGATTGTCAATCTTCGAGAGCGCAACTCTAAGTTTTCGAACCTTGAGCCTTATCGACTGAGTAGGAAAATGGAGTCTGGATAGCCGCAATCACGTGCGTCAGCAGTGCTTGAAAGTTTGCTGATATCATGATTTGCTGACTTACCACAGGCTTGGGCCGCTCTGACCCATCATCATATAGCCTCTTGCACCCATTTGCCTCGCCAAGGCACCTCACATGGTTGTGTTCGTCACAAAAGACATCAACACCTGGCCCGACATTTTCGCCAGGTACGTCGTGTGTGCGAGGATCGGGATTGTATTTGCCCTTATTCTTCGGGTCGCCACAGCACTTCCATTTTCCGATGTATGTTCCTCTTACGTTGTCTCCGGCCAGGTTCCGTCCACTTTTGTCGAATCCGGCTCGATTGAGTCCATTTTGATTAAATCCTGCGCGGTCATATCCCTCTCTGTCGACCCCTCTGATGTTGAATCCGCTCCTGTCGTACCCTTGGCTGTCGTACCCTTGGTTGCCGTCACCCAGACTGTTCTGGACTCTACTCATTATGGCTGATATTGGTGCTTGATTCGATAGTAGGTATGTGGGAACCGTGCAAGGAATGAACAGAGACTGGTTGGAAGGTAGATATAAGAAGATAGTGATGTAGTAAGAAGGTGCAGTCGTGCTCAATCGCTTTAGCACACGGTTGGCTTCGTAGTTGGTTAATGTCTGATGAAGAGGATCTGAAGATGGAGGGAGTATGTCCGCTTAAGAACATGTTCGCTGAGACTGAGGTCGTACACGCTGGGCTCCCATGCATTCTCCGAGTCTCAAGATAGAATTGCAAAACGATAATAGATGGTCCAAACTGTGCAAAGGCCGCAAGTGATCACGCAACCGTGTCAGTTGATGAACACTCTTGACCAATACGGTTCCACAAAGTTCTTCTTAAAGAAACACTGTCTATAATTCTTTTCATAGCCACGACTCACATCATGAATTCCGTGACCCATCCGGCCGTATTACAGTTTTGGAAGAGTACGCTCACCCAGAATAGCAACCCAAGCATCTCCGGAGTTTCAGTATAAGTTGGACAGCGTGCAAAAGGAAGCTTCATTGCACTGGAGTTCACATTGCGGTCGTACCAACCTATGCAAGTGGAAATACTGAAATAGATCAGGAGCCAAGGTGATACCACAAAGCTTTCCCTGCATGGAAAGGGAAATGCTGAAATAGATCAGGAGCCGCGGTGATACCACAAAGCTTTCCCTGCATGGAAAGAGAAGAAGAACAGTGGTCATCACACAAGTGCAAGAATAGCACATTTGAGAATCGGAGACATAGAAGTGACACCCTGTACTTACGACTATGAATAGCTTCAAGTATACGTGCGTAAGAGATCGACAGGGATATCCATGCTCCCGCCAGACAGTCACTTTGCAGAGTATTGATCGAACATGCCCGTGAAGCGCATAGCAGCTGTACCATGGGATCACAATCTCGCTACTCCCCTTCTGCAGGTAGGTGGGCTGCTATATCGAGTATATCTATATTTAATCAGCTAGACCATCATGTATTACCTATCGACCTCGTAGAATCTTGCGTGAAGATAGGTCGAATGACCTTCTGATAAGTCGGCTCACATGTGGTGTGTACTCTCATTGGCATCTAGCTCAAGGGGTATTGTGGTAGCAAGCGATTGCGAAATCCTAACCCGAGCTTATTATGACGACGAATACAATGTCTGGGCTTACCAAGCCACGAATCGTCGTATGCAGAGAGAAACTAGACTCGGATGTGAGGTGACAACAATCAATGGTACTAGGGGTTAGCTGTTACGAGCGCAGTTGTTTGCATCGTGGAGTGCACCAGTATACACCTACCTTATAGTGACAGGCTCATAGATTAGATCCAGGAGATTGTGGAGGCATGCTCAAAGGAATCCGCTGACCAACTCGTGGGCCATTCCACCTTGTCGCGCTCGTCCCATCATTCTCCAGCCGATGTGGTATTCATCCTCGCATGGGGAACAACTCGTGCAGATCTCAGATTGTCCCTTGTTGTTACCACTTGACAAATATCGATGGTGAGCCACATTCTCTACCCTCTCAGGGATTTCATACGTCAAGGCATCCAGTGTAGTACAGAGAGCTGATCAGAGAATCCTAGTACCAACATCCATTTGGCTTGGACCCCATGATCTAACTCAGAGAACAAAGGAAACCTTACCAATGTTGTAGCCCTTCTTGCTAAGCTTGAACACAATGATGAGTTTGACCATAACATCGTGTTCAGTGGCAGCCTTATACCTGTACTTCTCGCCGGCGGCTACCTACACCATAATCTAGCCCCAAGAGCTACAGTGCTACATCACATAGGTTCAAGATTGCTTTGCGCCAAACCGATGCTTTCAAAAACTTTGGCGGAACGTAGTACATCTCCTCCGTGTCTACGGACTGGCTTGTGTCGAACTCTGGGACCTGACTAGCGCGAAGGAGTGGGGACCTTAGACGTGAAAGGGCTATTTCTCTGAGAAGATCTGGACCCTATAGTCTGGTGTAGTCTATCAAATCCATCGCATTTGCGGGACCATCGCCTTGATCATGTTACCTGAACACCTTGCTTGGATTCCGATGGACACCATTCTCTGGCTAGGTCATCCCCACCTCTCGACTGCGCAATGTAGGCCTCCTACCAGTACTTATTGTGGCATTGATGACAGAGCCCAGAGCTATACCTCTTCCCCCACATTTTCTCTCCCCTCTAAGCTTAGATATGTAGCCTCCTCTTCTAATGACCCAGTCTGAGTCTACGAGATCGTACGTGCAGCAGGCAAACCGTCATTAGCTCCAAGGCCTCCCGAAGGATCTTGGCTCTACCGACGTGTCGTAGAGCTCAGCGTTGCGTACAGCCACCCGGGATATTAAGGCATGGCTTGGAGGATCTCGAATCATGTCTTCCAATGCTTTCCCTCTCTTCTTCCGACATCCATCACCCACGCCGTTTCAGATACATCGGCTTGTTCCTCAATAAGAATCGACCTCACGACTTGTGAATGGGCGGCTCTGGGCGATGGCGCTGGTCGCTCCTAGCACTCTTTATTGGAAGCGGCCTTCGTGGTCTCTGGTGTTCTCGCGGGGGTGGTTAGTACAAAGGCAACATGAGCGTGGTGATAGCCGCCTTATTTTCTGGCCGACAAACCATATGGAAGGGAGCAGCAGTGAGATCGCTTGAAAACAATCGACGTTCAAGAGGCGGCAATGGATCTGATGCTATCCAGGGGAAACTTTCTTCCGGTGTCAAGGCTTGGCATTCAAGGTCAATCTCTCTTCCACTCATACCTTTGATATAAAGAACTCGGGTCGACTTGTGTGTCCGGTCACTACGTTGATAAATCACAGTGATGAAAACCTGCTGCCGATCATGCCCGCCGGCTAAACGTATGATAGCCGCTCCAGGCTCGCACGAGCCTGAATGATCCGAAAGGATGGCGCCTTTGTACAATATATTGAGCGTTCAAGTGTATCTACTGCTGCCAGGCAGCTGTCGATCCCATTGATGAAGTCCACTGGCTGCAGCAGGTCAAGGGTTACGCCGCCGTGGCCGCCTACAACCGCGGAAGGGGAAACGTCCCCAGAACATACCACAAGTCGTTAGAGGGTACGGAGCACTACAACGGAGCCAACTGCAGGTATTAGTGACGAACCAAACAAAGACAGCTATTCGATTCGTTGCGGAGTGTATAGGGATTCGGCCGAAGGAGTCATGAGATCGATTGACCGTTCCCTGGTCACTTACCTCAGGAAATTCAAGACAACCAAGGCCAGGTTACGATAGAACGAGGCTATATTTTCAGGGTTCAACAGTTCAATGATCCTTTGACTCAGTCAATCAGGCTTACTGATACCTTGCTATCGATCTATGGATTTCCAAACGCGATTTGCGCAGGGAAGTGTTGACGTTATTAGCTTTTCTACTCTGCTGCTATTGTTTCCTAGAATGTGCGTCAAAGACTTGTTATTACTTCTTTGTAACTTCTTGTCTCACTTTCGCGCTGGAGCTGCTCCTGCTTATGGCTTTGAAAGCGGCCGCTGCATCCTGTAAGTAGCTTTGAGCGCTTTCTTATTGCATTAGTGAACTCAGGCTGGGTCTGATAAGCTTCTCGGCTTCGTTGCTCGTGCCTACTCCATCAGTGGCGCGAGTAGCAAGAACGGGCAGGCACAGCTGACTAGTCTTGACCTACATCATTAACAATCAAGATAGTTCTCGGTAGCGCTCCGTCAAGTCATCCTGGTAGAATGTGATCAGTGGACAACGCCCTCCCTTTCATTCGACGTTAAGGTGCTGCCATGAGTACAAGTACAGTGTACTACATAATGAATAAGCCCGGATTATTGATCAGCATATCGTTTGTGGGCCGTTTTGGACCATGCCGACCGTCTGCTGCCACGATTGTGAGCTCATCCCCTTAGAAGTGTCTGAGTCGCGGTACGCCGGGGAACATCTTCGAGAATGATAGCGGTGTAAAGCTTTGCATTACCATCAAGGTAAATCCGAATAAGTGGGCGAATCAAGAAACAGCTTGTACAAAACTCGCGAGACTCAATCAGCGAATAGCACACATCCACCGAGCCACGAAAATTCCTTAGCCTCAACGACCTCGCCTAGACCTGTACTTGAGTAATACCAACACAGGCTTATAGTGGCTTATATGACATCGCCTCCATCCTGCTCGGCTGAAGATCGACCCCATTCCTCTCCAAAGCCACCAAACGCTCTGCCTCCTTGTCCTGCTGAACGAGATCGCAGCACGAGCAGCACCAGGACTACTGCAACATCAGCAACAACACCCACAACAGATAGAGCCACTTAGCAGCAGAACATCGTTGAAAAACCCACCTTAAAAAAATCCACCACGAAATTCCCGCTCAACTGCGGCCGCGCGCGCGTGCGGATATCATGTCGTTGCAACAGATTCGGTACACAATGGGCGCCCACGCAGGACATCGCCCACCAGCCCAAACACTACCACACACATCAGCCCCAATCTCACTCAAAACTATCAAATCCATGAGAACAACATACCGAAGCATTAAGCACACTCCACCCCTCCAACCCCCCCTCCTTATGCAGCCGATGATGCGTCTTCCCAAAAGTGACGCAAGGACAACAACAAGTGACCGCGCACGTATCGATAGGGTCGAAGCAGCCGAAGAAAGAGGTAGACCATGGTGCGCTGCCGGTGGGGTTTGTGATTTCGGAGGGGTCTTTGGCTGTGGTGGAGGCGCGGGCGATCCAGCCGTCGAGGTCGCGCTGCATTTCTGATTTGGGAGGGGTTGTCATGGTGAAGTTGGGTAATGAGTGATGGGGGAATGGATGGAGAAAGGAGAGTTGAGAATGAGGTTGTGGGATTGAGGGGGGTGGAGGATGAGACGGTTGTTGAGAGTAAATGGGAAGATGAGTCCGGATTTTGTATCTCGTCTGTACCCCTGGCTTATGCGCACAAATTTTCAGCTCTCTTTCAGCGAGGAATCTCCAGCCGCAATGCCAATTTTACATCCTGGTGTCTGCTGAACTCGATAGACACTTTGGGGGCCGACTCTCGCTTACGGCCTTGAGAGATTGCTTGGCCCCCCTTCCCAGCCCCCAACTCAGCTTTTGGGTGTGAGGCCATTCCCCCAAAATCATTCCAGGCTCTTCGGAATTCTCATACGCACGGGCAGGCTGCAGGCAATTCGTATATGATCATGCTCGGAAAGCATTTCTTCCGTGAAACAAACGCCAGCAACGTTGTTTGTCAGTACATCATCTCAAAGCCAGACATTGTGTGACAGCAAGCGCATGGAGATGCTGGCGTGGTGGTCGGGTCGTGACGGATTGTTGCAGTGGGGAGGGTTGCGTGGACGTTTTTCAGCTTAGGATTGGACGCGCGATTGGCTCAGACCTCCAATTTGATGGAATTCGAGGTCTTAGGGACATGTATGCAGTCCCCAGTTCCGAAAAGGATTCCACGAAATACTCCCACAAATGCGCTTCATAGACTCGGATCCACGACCGCTACCATCAGTCAGCTCGTTCAAGTATATCTTGGGGAAACACCAATTACTGTAGTCTCATTGCGTACACGGATGCTTTGTACATCCCAGCACAGCATGCCACCACCATCATTGTCCACATTCAGATACCGGCGTTCCCAAAAACCTACAATGTTGCGCTTTGCGATGGGGCGCTTCTTTTCCTTCCCAGATTTTTCAAAAAAGAGGTATGATGAATAAAGCTCGCCAGTCTCCCAGTCTTCTAGGCCTTCGTCAAGCACCATCATTCAAGTTTCGCTGGCTGCATATTCACTGAGTTCTGCGTCGTATCATAGCCCGACTTCGGATGCACCGTTGCCATACGCCTAACTCGACATATCACCGCTCATCCGCGCCACTTTTCAAAGAGCCCAAGGAAACGTCTTCCAGTATCGTACCAACTCATCTTCGTATTGAAATTATAAGTCTGTTGCACCAATTAGCAAAAGTGTTGGAAACAGATCGGCAAAAAAACCGGCAGCTTGCTATTAGGGCTAATGCAGAGCGACGAAGTTGTCCTTCCAGGGCATCTGGTAAGTAGTCAGGTGACAAGGTGCGCGGTGCTGATGAGTTCTGTGGTGAAATCAAAATCAATTCGATCCCAAACGTACCCTAGCATAATGATGAGGATGGTCTTGCTGGTAAGGAGATATGTTGTACGCATATCCAAGCTTGATCATTCTGATGCTGGGTATTACTGTACGCAAGATTGACGTACGAATCGCGTAAGTGCTGTTACAACTGATAAGGTTGGCGTCGTTGAATGTGTTCAATGCTAGGGGCTATCGTGTGTGGAGCGCGAAGCCATGCTGGTCGGGTCTGGGTTTTTCTTTCGATGCACAATTAGGTAAAATCTGTTATCGAATAATGAGAATCCATCACGGAAACAGGTCCCAGGATATATCTCTTGAATAGCATAAACACCCGTGGGACTGGAAAGTTCCTCGAGATGACGGTCCTAAACCCTTATAACTACTTCTACGTGACATTCCTATCAATTGCCTAATTCAAAAATCATTCAAATACCTCTAAGCTCCCGAATAGTCCACTGGTATATCACAGGTAAGATTACGGAAATAATGACCATCAGATCTTTGGAATGTGGTCATGAACACCGTACGGGAGACAGGTTCATACAACCACAGTATAACAGTGTTGACAATGTGCACGGGCATTAGGGCTGTGCTTGGGTACAAGGCTTGCCGGATTAGCATTCTAACTGTAAATTTTGATCTCCCAGCGTAGTATACTAGAGAGAACCGTCGTTCGCAAAACTCAGACTATGTGCTGAGCCCATTTGGTGGTCCTGCATTCCGAACTTCCCTGGTATCTGGTATTCCCCTACCGGACTGCCGAAGGACTAATTGCCGCGAGATTGCCGAATCACTGTTGCACCCACCGCGTCAAAGTGATCGCTGTCGTATAGATCATTGCGCCTACTCCTATGACCATGATCACAACATCCAATGCCTTCATCCATCTTCCACTCGCGGCACCCTTGTAATGGAGCAACGCAGGATAAATGTACACCAATGGCACACACGCAAAGCTGCCAATAAGCGCCACGAACTTGTCCAGGTCACTCGCCCCCAGTATCGAGATAACGCCGCAAAGTATCGTGAGCCCTGCGCCGAAACCATTCTTCTTCCATTTCATAGCTGTAGACTTCTTGCCCGATACGCGCTCGCCGAAAACAGAAGTCTCGATGATACGCGTGGCTGGATAGAGCTGCACGGGTGTACCCACCAACACAGCGGTGGAGTATAGGAATTGCACTGCGTTGACGAGTTTACTGGTTTGCGGAAAGTTGATGATGATCTCGACATTTGTTGCGGAGCCAAAGGTAGCATAGCATAGGGCGCCGATGGAGGTAAAGATGATGGTGATGATAATCATGACTGCATAAAGCAGACGAGGGAATTTCTCCGGTTGCGCCATGGATGACTGAATTGGTAGTATTAACCCAATCCCTTCGAAGGTAAATATCGAGGCGCCGATTGTTAGAGTAAAGTCTCGCGGGTTGAAAAGGGTGACTGATTGATGGATACCATGGGAGGCCAGAGTACTTATGTCATAGTACCAGATGTAGAATAGACCGATGAAAATGAAAACATCAGCCAGAAGAGCCGCGGGTCCAAGGCGCGAAATATTTCGGATAAGAGCAAGGGGAATGAGAACGATGAGCTGGATGGCTATGAGGGTATTGGTCCCTATGGGCGTCGTATGGGAGGGCGTGACAGCATCGAAGAAGGAGAAAAGATTTTCGGCAACAAAGATAATCCCCGAGCAGACGAATCCAATTTGTGAGATTGTAATGGAGCCGAGAATGAGCGAGCGGAACCTTGGGCCAAAGATTGCAAGGCCCAGGTCGCCGTATCCACCACCGCCATGCCGTTGCCTACACTGGAGAAGGAGGTAGAAGCATAGGCAGGATATGAGGGCGACTGATATTAGTGTTATGGAGGAGAAGAGCATGCCACCGTTTTTGAAAGCTTTTGGAAGGAACATGATGCCTGTGCCGATGAAAGCCTTGAGTAAGGTAAAGAAAGATTTCGTTAAATTGGCATCACCTGGCTTGATGGGTCGTCGCGTAGTCCTTTGTCGGCCTAGTAATGGTCTGGTCTCGCTTGGGTGCGCTTCTGCCTCTGTCTCGGCCTCGCTTTCAACGAATGACTCATCCTCAGACTCCTGCAGATCCTCCCCAGCAAAGCTCCCATATAATTCAAGGAATGAAACAAAGTTCTTGGTCACAGGATTGAGCATTTTCTCTGCTCGATTTTGTTGCTGCTGCAGATATTGGCGGCGAAAGCCGCCAGGTGCAAGCTGGTCGCTGGCGGTAATGGGAGGAGCAAAAATGCTTGACCTTCGGATGCTGGGATGTGCAAAAGTGGCGGCTCTTTGGCCAAGCTTGGCTCTGGCACTAATCTTGAAGATCTCGCGATGAACGTCGCCTCCCTGTAGCCTCAGTGAGTCCTGTGGTTCTGGTGATGCTGGCTCCGCCGCCGACGCTGAGGGGTTGGCATTCTCGCCCGATATGGCACCGAGGTCGGCAGTGTAGCCCGATGGCAAATGCTTGGAGACTACCTCAGCCTCAGCCTCTACTTGATTCCACTCGCGTTGACTTGAAGGGGTATCTGTCATGATTCCGGATGTCGATGAATTGGGGGCAAGTCGACTGTGCGTGATAAGCCTCGCCGACAGCAACCCTCCACAGGTGCTACAACGCGCCCACGTTGAGCTTCCACTCCTGGATTCTGTCAGATAAGTACACTTCAATACATGAATGCAGGAGGGAAATGCAATTTTATACTGCCTCGCGCGAGACGGTGAAGAAGTTTAACCGGATCCGGACGAGACTCTTTATGAGCTAGTGCTAGTGTAGCCTAGCGCGCTTACATCATCTCTCTGATAAGTAGGAAGCTATACGCGAGTCTTGGCAAACTTCATGGACCGCGATTTCCTAGATGTTTCTCTGCAACCTCATTATGCAATCGACTCCTTCTTGCCATGTGGCTGTCACAGCCTCAGCGGAAAGACATCCCGCCCAAAATCTCTGATACATGATTAAAGACGACTGAGGCGCGAACGCTACTTGATAACATGAAAGCAAAGCGATCACGACTTGGTGATGCATTTGCGATGCGACTCAAGCACATCGATGTTCCCACATGCTCACAGCGTGTGTGGCAGTACCTGGATAAAAGTTCATACTATGCCCACGAGTAATATCACTTGTACTCGCTGTCACAAAGTAAGAACTATCCCGTCGCTAATCGACAAGAGCACACTCTAGTTCTACTGGATGCAGGAGGCTACTCACCCACACCCATCATGCATTCATGCTACCATAACATGATGCATCACTCTCAACAAGGGTCACTTGGCGAAGTCTGCAAAGATACCCGGGAGGGTTTCGATTTTACCGTGCAACAGTGGTCGAATCATCTTTCCAGAGTCCTCAAGCAATTTACTCAGGGTGTCCCCGTCGCAAAAGACTCACTGCCCAGACGCTGTATGAATAGAATAGCATCGGCAACTTGCTCATCTTGCGGAAGTCTGGAGCAGTGGATGTCGCCAAAGCCGATAGTACCAGCACGCGGCACAGGTTTCAACCCTTGAAACGGCATTCCCACCGCGCCGACAGTTCAGTCTCAGTCCGTTTAGAACTCGATCACGGATGACAATAAAGGGCAACAGCCTCTCAAGATACCGCTTTCTGTGGTGCGAGTTGGGAACTCACACCTCCGTGTTTCCCTCACCTGTTTCAAATACACGGGACACTTAAAACAGGAGGTTTCAGCTCGATTATGTGAGACCCATCCAAGCCGCCCTTGGAAGATCGGGCTGTGATTGGACATATCACACTGAGACAATGTATGAGAAGACAGCAATATGTTACCAATTGCAAGCTACTGTTTTTTTTGAGCTCTATATAAGATGGAAGTACGGTAGCCGTCATTATCGTACCTCTCTGAATTATTTCACATCTTACTTGCCTGTACTTTCTTTCTGCTTAGGTCAAACTTCTGCAGTGCTTGACGCATCCTCTAGTTCAGCCGCTCCGTTGAAGTCCCTCAAAACTTTCTTCGCTAAATAATACACTGGCTTTGATTTATCTCAAGATGATCTCACACTATTTGCTGAAGCTCGAAAGCCTCCTCGGCCTACTGCTAGCCAGTACCGCATTCGCCAGTCCAGTATCAATCGTCAAGCCCATCATGCACAGTAGGCTCTGTCACTATCAATGATACGCTGGCACCGCTGATGAGTATCCTAACAGAGAGAGACTGCACCAGCCAACATATTTTCCACTCCGGCAATCCCGGTGAAGCCGCCATGAACAAGCAAAATTGGGTCAATATGGGCTTCTCAGCAACAGATCTTGCAATCATAATGAAGGAAGAGTAAGGCCTTACCCAAATGTCTTCCGCCAATCTCATCAACACAAACTAACCACCGCGTCTCAACAACAGTGCCGGCCGCAACTCCGTCGAAGCAGACGAAGATGGCGCGCCAGGCCATTTTGCATTCACAATTTTCAACATGAATTGGTGGATGGTGAAAAAGTCCTGTCCCGAGTTCACACCGCCCGGTGACACGTCCTCAACCAACGAAAATCAGATCCCGCCGGAAGTATTCACGCAACTAAAGTATGTCTCGCTTGTCCCCTTGCCTTCTTTATCCTCTTGCACTTCCCGCCCGAACCCATCTAACCCCATCCCAGCAACGACCAAAACGCCGCCCTCAAATGCCTGCACCAATCAATGAACGACCCCTTCTACAACCGCCCCAGCGACGCTCCTACCTCGCAAGACAACCCCTCGCCAGCATGGTGGGCCGCGCAAAGGGGCGGACCCACCGCGGCGCTGGCTTACCTTGCTGGACAGCCGTTGGATGCTCCCGAGTCGGATTACATGTGGAATACCATCGGCATCAAAGATTGGATCGTGCAAGGTGGACATATGACTGATGATTGGATTGAGTCTAGTTGTTTGAGTGGTACGTTCGCTAGTGATATTGCATCTGGAGCGCTAATGCTGACGATCTTGGGGGCAGGTCTGAATGCTCCTGCTCCTTGTCCGAGTGAGTTTCCGGGGTGTGGTGCGGGATTTCTTTGAATGGAAATGGTGTTGTATACTGTGTCATGGGCTAGCGTCATCATCGCAAACAATCATTTCCATACGTGGCAGCGCCACCATCATTCCCATACCGCATTCTCTCCTTGGAAATTCGCTCAACCAGTAACCATTCTCACTCTCAACAAGACTACACACCCGTCTAGCATCACACTAAATCTCATGCACAAATCTCATACCAAACCCTAACAAAGCGTGCCACCATAAATACAAATCCAACACACCTCATCCTCTCAAACAAACTACCTCTCCTTGCAAAACCAACGAGCACTTACCACGCTCACACCAATCCCATTTACAACGAAGTCCCCACATCCCCCACCCATCCAAATCCATGCAACCACCGATCCTTCAAGCCCCACTGCTCCCCCTCTCACAAAAAGTATATCACCCCTCCCAGCCCCTCCCTTCCAACCCCACCACACACCCCAAATTCTCTTCATATCCTATTTCTCATACCTCGACCACCCAGCTCTGCCCTACCCCACCCCAACATTCCAGTAAAGCTATATCTAGCGAAATTCATCATCCTTACAGTTCGCTATCCTCAAGATCCGACATCACACAAGACTATATATCATAAACCACCAACGTTAGGTGTCGGTGGCATCTCAAGTCCAATTAATTTTCTCTCACTGCTCTGGTGCTTATAGCTAGAATTCGGTGGTGTGAAAATATTTGTTGTTGTTGTTTGTGGTTTTGGAGGATGAGGATTGAGAGATGGGAGAGGGATGGGAGAGGGAGGTTGGGTAGCGAGTTATCTCATGGATGGATTATTTGGAAATGTAAGGTTGTCTGGATATTTATTGAGGCTGGTTTGAGCAGCTAGTATATGTTGTAGGCTTTCGTGAGAGATGTGGTGGTATGGTAGTTGGGATGAGGGGTATCATTGATTGTATCTCGTGCGTAAGGATAGTGTGAACGAGCGCGTGATTTGAAATATGTTTCTTCAGAAATGAAGAAATTACCGTTGACAAGATAAAAATTCATGTATAATGTAGGAGGGATTGGAAACTCGAATGTCGGGCCAGAACAACAACCAGAGCTAAATCACTCACCCAACCACCGCATCCGGTCCCAGAGGCGGCTCGCTCCCCGCAATATTACACTGCCTGAACAACCTGACCTCCTCCTCCGCAAAAGCCCCCACAACAGAATGCAACACGCCCCAATTATTAAACAACACCAAATCACCCTCCTCCCAATCATGTGCATACACCCTTCCAGGAGAAATACCAGGTCGCTGCAACCGATGCACAATTTCCCTCACAGTCTCCAAATCATCAACAACCCCTCCATCACCCAAATGAATCTTCCTTACAGCCGATGGATGGATCTGCAACGCCAATTTCCTTGTAACAGGATTCTTCCACGCCATGGGTAAAATCTGCACTTTGGAAGCATCAATCGGTGGTAATTCTTCCTCTGACAGCTCGAGATCTTCGGAAAAGAGACCGAGGCCATTGGAGCGGGATTTGGCGTTGCGCATCCATATGTACGGGTGCGGAGCGTATTCGACGCGGCTCGTGCGCACGAAGGCTTTGTCGGTAGGGGAGAGGATGTCGTACATGGTGTATCCGCTCACGAACGCTGTCGTGCCGAGGGGGACTTGGATTTCGTCGCCGGAGCCGTCGTCGTAGCGGAGAGTTTGTGTTCGGCCTTTTGGCACGCGGACGGCGAGTAGGGAGGTTACTTTTGGCGGGTTGAGGTCGTAGAGGGCGGCGTCGATGTGCCAGCGGTAGAAGCGGGTGTGGGTTAGGTCGTCCGCTGGGGGGATTGGGTGTTTGTGGAAGGTTTTGTGGTGGGGATGTTTGAGGTGGATGTTTTTGAGGCCTTCGTACGAGTGTAGGAAGCCGTTGCCGATGATTTGGACTTCTGGTTGGTGGGGGACGGTTTTCAGATCGGGGTGGAGGATGCTGCGCTTTTCGTCGAGGGTGGAGCTGTGCCCGTAGCCTTGGGCTGAGGGATCAAAGCGGTGGGTGAGTTCATATTGGGCTTTTGGGGAGCAGCTAGCTTGCTCCTTCAAGACGACAATCTGGTTCTTGTAGAGGGTATCTCGGATGAGGTTGAAGTCGTTGTCTGTGGGTACCATGTTAATGGTATCGAACAGACGCCGGTTTCCAGTATACTTACGTAGGAGGTTACCGATCCACGGAGTGCTCCCAGGTTTCTTGCCATCTGCCCTACACAATCTCCCACAGAATTACTCACCTGAGAGACTCTCGATATTAACATTTTCTATCGTTGCGCCAAAGTGTACATCAGATGAAGACATTGCAATAGGCCGGACGGAGATCGCAGGGGAAGTGGCGGGCATTGTTACTGAGACCGCAGATGTGCCGTGTATACGGGAATGTAAGGAACACAATGTTGAAAAAGCTTGAGTGGCCTTAGGAAAGGTTGTTGATTTATACTATTTGACAACTCGGAGGTGGCCTTCGGAGGTGGCCTCGGAGGATCACACGGCGGGGTTTGCCTACAAAGAGTCGTCGGAGGTCGCCTAAACAACTCTCATGCGCGACCTGCAAGGCCTATGAGACTCTCACTTGGTGTAGAAAGCCATGGGTAGATCTCAAGTCCCGGTAGACGGAAGTATAACATGTTTTTGAGTGTTTATTGATTCGGCGAGGGACAATCATTCCTCCAAGACTTCACTGAATCAACTCTTCGGGCACAAGTGCCCTTTTTCTCTCAAGTCAGTGGCCTTCGTCTGCGCAGTACATAGTGAGCTCCAAGAATATGACAATTGCTCATCCAGCTGTTCGTTGTGTTTGGCAGCCGCCCTCTCACGACCGACCCCGATGGGTATAGAATCACCTGTACCCTCTCTAATGAAACTTAACCAGTCTTTACTACCACCTCTGGAACTGCATTTCAAGATCTCACAATCTCTTAGAGCTCCAGGTCATGCTTAGCAACAACACCTGGTCGTGTGTAAGGCACCGCAAAGCGACCGAGCCTCACCCCGCCAATACCTCCGCGGGCTTCTGGGTTTCGCCGACCTCGGTCATATACATAATCAACTTGGCTTTCTTGACATGTGCAAATATGTATCCGTCTGGCAACGTGGTCTTATATTGTCTTGCTTCCAGGTGCGCAGAAGGCTCGACCCGTATCACTTCTTCGCATCATGTCCACCGTGACCACTTCCTTCCTTCCATCCAATCGACGGCCTCGCTGGCGGTGGAAGTGCAACCGTCCATTTAATATGAGGTGTGGAGACCTCGGCGATTGTTCTTTCTTATTCTCGCATCCCTACCGGGCCTGTCCACCTCGCCGAGTAGAGCGGAAATGTTCTCCCTTGTCCTCGCCCTATCTAGATCTAGGTGCCCACTCTCGGTCCTTTTTCCCTTTCCAACGATTGAATATATGCACTGTTTTTGCTTCGCGTGCGTAAGCTCGATCCATACAGAGCTTTGAAGTGGTTTGGTATAGGTGGAAATGTAGGTCTAAAAGAATCAAAGGTCTATAAGCATCAAAGGTGGCCAAGGCGCGGTGGGTATGAGGCAGAGGCTGACGTTAGAGACAACGAAGTAGAGGTAGGGTGCGAGAGAAGAGAGGTCAGGTATGATACCAGAGTGACTTACGGAGGCGGTCGGCTTCCAACGAGGGTGCCGGCGTGAGAGTCAGTTACCCCACATGTTGTGAGGCATCAAGTCGAACATTGGAGGTGCAGCACTGGGCTGCAGACTTCACGTCGTTCATGATCTGCAATGGCCTGCCTCGTGATCCTGCTGAATTGCAAGAGGCTTGTGAGCCAAGAACGTACGACGCCATTAATCAAGAGCAACTCGCAATCACGTCCAAGCGGGTCCCCTTAATATTGCTGTGTCCATGGTTGGGAGCGAGCGCCAACGACTGTCTCGACGTGCTGGAGTGAGCAGACGGGATGCTCCGGCGTAATTTTAGTCTTGGCATGAAGCACTAGCGCCTTGGCAATATATAAACTGGCACATCAGCGAAAACCTATATGTGTACAAAAAGCTAATGCAGTACCCTTTTGATAGTAGCTAATCCCTGACGTGGATGACAGCCTACTATAATGCTACAATGATGACATCAGACTTCAAACAATGGGTGCGAATTTATTTTCATATCAGGCTCCATTCACACGCTACATGATCCAATGGAGTCTATGTTGTACCTTGATCAACCATTATGGGAGCTATTGGGAGATTCTAGAAGGATGATTGGTGCTGATGCGACTCCTTCCCGCGTCTCAAGCTGTTTGAGCCATATATGTCCAACTCCTTATTCGCGTATCCGCCATCTACGCGAAGGTTCCCGAGGCTTTGAACGCTCCGTGCTTTCGTCGCACGTCCAAAAGCGCATACGTAGTCCAAATCTGCGTGTTGGCCACTCGCCACCATATGGGTGGAAGCTAATAAATATTAAGATGAACGCCAAACCTGTCCGATCCGTGTGCAGGACATGATCAACCGCTGCATCTTCGATAATATGTATTTCTCCTCGCTACTTGGCGTTCTCTCACTCTGCTCTCCAATAGCGTCACTTGTCATTCAAGGCCAACCTGGCTTAATATTACCAGCTGCGGGATCACCGGCAGTCTCATTGACGGACCTGCATCATAAATCATTAGGTCCACCGACCTTCGTGGTAGGAGGTGCGAGCGAGTCTCTACTGCTCGAAGCCCAAAAGTTGATATGCAACGCCAACATTAGCGATTCGAAGACTGCGAAACGTGCATGCAACCCTACTGAGCCATCGCTCCTGGCTGACCAGAGCAATGTCAAATATGAGTGCGACAACCAGCTTTTCAGCCTTGAAGCCAACGATTGTAGGGATGCGTGGCAGGATATGCCAGGTCTAGATAGGACTCAATTTTCTTTTGGCAATCGAACAGCCTCCTACCCATGGGATGTCCCTCTTCCGTTCCGTTTCATTAGCCGTGAGTAGATGAGTTTTCCAATATCCTGCCTGCAAGCACAGTCTTGTGAAAGTTTGAGCTAATTCGAGTATAGATAACGGAAAATGTGCCATTGAAATTGATCAAACCGAGCAGGGAACTGTAGTAGTCGACGGAGCAACCGGCGAAGTCATGGCAGATTCCGCGTGGAAACTGATACGTCAATGTGCAGACACTCAAGGCAGAGGTGGGAGAGCATCAGGCCTAGGTAATTTGGATGGCAACACAGCGGCACACTCCGCCTGTCCTCATGCTAAGTGTTTACAGGAAAGAAAGGTCGGCTCACATTGTCTATCAAAGAATACAAGCCAAACGTAAAATGCGAGACTCCCGCCAGGAGACCAACACGGAAAGGTCCAATGTCAGCATGCACGGAAGCCCTGAACAAGATGCAGGTATCAAGGATTCCACAGGTCTTTGGCAGGGCGGGTGGGCCAGGTGTCCAAGTAGGGCTGCCAATGTCCATCTCTGACGTTCAGGATCATTCCTTCCTAGACTTGAGCCTTTCCATAGCGCACATTCGCTAACAAATCACCAGACCGCGGCCTTTGCAAATTGACAGTCGACATCCAAGGAGCTCCAATATTTAGCCAATGGTATGACGTCTGGGCAGGTGCAGTAGCCGTGACAGGCATGTGCTTGGCCAGTGGCAAATGGGGCATGGCAAATTTGATAGGTATGTCTGCAGCTGCACTTGGAGACATCGAATGACGTAGCTGATATTGCTGGACGGTAGAAGGTGATCAAGGCGCATCGAACATCACGGTTCAGATGACGGGCATACCTATCGGCTGAAGACATAGACCACTTCTGTGATACTCCAGATTCCTCGAATCGTCAGATTGACCCTGCATGTTTCTTTGGGCTCCTCTTTGGGCGCCCAGACTTGCACAGCTTAGCTAGCCCCAAACAATGAGATGAACGTACCATTCACCATCTGGTTTCATGACCCGTCCCCTTGTGACCTTGCTCCATATTTCTGGATCTGGTTATGGTACCTCTGCCTCGTTCATTGAAACATCTCTTTTGCAACATACTTTGGAGCAAGGGGGCTTCTAGGAGGCCAGGCACATCGTCTGTCTACCATTGGCGACGTTTCAGGCCAGGAATATTCGGCCAGAGCTATAAATAGTCGCGGACGGGACGAATGCCAAGCCCGAGGTGCCACTTCATTTCCGCCCCAACCTTCCTCTCTTCTTCACACCTTCCATATTTCGCTCTATGCGAGCTCACGACGGCACCAACCTTGAACCATGTTCTGGGTCCCTCGCTGCGTGGATGGGTCCCTTCGAAAGCCATGACAGTGCGACTCTCAATGAAGACGGTCAAAAGCCCTACTGATCAAGAGTGGCACCAATGAACCGCGTGAGTAGCGAATCGAACGTTCCTGCAGTGATTGGAAAGTCGCGTATGATTCGGCAGTCATCATGGGGTGAACCATGAGTATACTGGAAGATTACAGTTGAAAGACGTTCGGCTTCATGAAACCATGCCATACCAAGCCACCTCCGAGAGGAATCGGCGGCTGAAGCCCAGAACGAAGCACGTGGTTGTGTGACTACCACCCTAGGTGAACATGACTGCGTCGTTACAGCAACACTGGTCCACGAAATCCCGTCACTGTTTGAGGAAGGGAAAGTGGCTGCTACACTGAAACAAGGCCACGTGACGGGATACTGTAGCGGCTCTTCGAGCGACAAGCGACGAGTGGAGGGCTGGCATCAGCCTTAGGATAAGTAGCTATGAAACCCTCCATTGCCCTTTGAAACAGACACGGGTAGTCGAAGATCCCCCACTCCACTGGGAACTATGGGATCTGTTGCTGGGATGAAGGTACTGTGGGCGCGGGATGGCCTTCTTGGCTTTTTATGCTGCGGCCTCGGTCGTGCAGCTAGTGTGACGAATGCTGCCTCCTTCTCAATCAAGCTATATGGGTAAATCGTACAAGTTTCGGCGTTTCCCAAGCTGGCAATCTAGTATTTCCATTCCCTCTTGTGTCCTTAAACTCCGACTTCACCAGGCTTGAGAGATCCAGCTGGTCTGCTGTCTCGCACTTTCGTTGACATATTCTGTTAGCCTGAACAGCTGTTCCCCTATCATTTTATATATAGTATCATACATCAGGACGTCGGTGGACGACCACTCCAAGATAGCAATGTGGACCCCTCAGTCCATGCTCTCAATTCTTACATTCTCTTTTTTATTTAGCACCTTTGTTCAGATAGCAAGCTCGTCTGTTTTCAATCTTTTCGGATCACGGCCGCTAGCGATACCCCGATCCTACGAACCCAGCAAACCACGTTCGTTAATGATTAGGTATTCATGCTTCCAAGCTACTGAATTGGGACAGCTACTAACGACTCTACAGGAGCAACGAGACGTGGCCAGCGTTTCCATTCACCGTTACGATAGACCAGAATAGCTCTACTCCAGAATGGCTCCGTTTCTCGTACGGCGGGCATTCCGGCACATACCAGCAGAGCATAATACTATCTTCACTGATCGGTAATCTCTCAGCCACATTCGCCAGAAGCCCCACGGATATCTTGAATGACATGTCAACGGTTGGCAGTCAAGACGTTTATGTCCTCTTCACTATAACCCCACGATCTCTTGAAGCCAAGTCTTTCTCGTTGGCTCTTCACAAGCTGGCTGCCTCTATTCAGCAATGGGGAGCGAAGGAGATGGACTTTGTAATCGGCAGCGGACCTCAGAATACCACTGCAGAGGGCATATTCCAGGTGAGACTAGGCCGTGGAGTCTTTACCGCTGGCACGGGAATCAGTACCTCGTTACCTTTCTCGACTTTGTCAATTGCAGCCACATCACCCTTGGATGCAACTTCGACGCCCATGTTCACAGCTACCAGAGTAAGCTCTGGCCTTATTCCTGTAAACAACTCCACGGCAGCAGGTCGTTCCACCAATGCGATATTGGGAAGCAATCGCCCAGTATCGTACCTTGGTAGCCACGCTGCTGTGTCCGCAAACCAATCCATGGCTCAATCTACCAAGGTCAATTCGTCTACAATACCTGCATCTACTATCGAGTCACACTATACTGTCCTTTCGGCACTTAACAGTGGTGCGGGAGTGTCTCAAAGCTATCAGGGCTCTTCTGCCAGCGGCAGTGCGGCACCTCCGGCTCGGAACATCACTGGGTATCTCTTTTCCTCCTCCGCGCCACGCGGTAGCAGTGGAGCTACCTCAAACCCGAATTCGATGTCGCGCAGTATCGCGAGTACAGGATTTGGCTCCCTCAATATATCTGTCACATCTACCCAATGCTCCGCCGGCCTCTGTCCTCCTAGGACAAATTCGTCTCAACCCATAATTGCCACGACGACCACAATTTCATTACCATCTAGCTTAAACGCTACGGTTAGTAAAACTTACAGTGGTGGTGTTGGGAACATAGTTCCTCTCGGCGGCGGCTCAACCTCGGGAACGGGCCTTGCAAGCACTGCGACGGCCCTTGCTGCTTTGACAAGCAATGCTATTGCCAATTCTTCCATTCCAGTCTCCTCTTCCGCGGTTCTATCTTCGTCGGCTCTTTTTTCTGTGGCTTCCTCATCCCAACCCTCATCAATCACTGGAAGTTCAGGAAGCTCTAGCCCCGTCGCCCAATCCTCAAGCAGTAATCCAGGACTTTTGACTACAAGCTCCCCTGCACCTGGTTCTGCTCTGTCATCGAGTGGCACAGCCACGGTAAATAGTCAGTCCGCGGCTGTGGGTCTGGGTGCTGTTGAGGCATCCGTTGCCGGTATGTACATTTCAGGCTGTTCCTTTCCCTTTTATGCATCATGTGCGAAGTGAGCATGGCAACGATCGAGAAATGAAAGCAAAGGCCCACCGTTTGAATAGCTTTGTTCAATACCCTTTCTTAAATTGATAGTGCTAATTCCACATTCTATAGCCAACAAAAATCAAGGCAACAAGGACAACAATTTCAACGGCTTGTGTCCTGGCATCTTGTGCCCAGTCTGCCCTGGGTGCTTAGCTGGCGTTGCCGCCGGCGAGTATCCTGGTCCAGCTGCTGCTGGTCCTCTTGGCGGTTCTCTTGGCTCTCTTGGCAATGCTCTTGATAGCGGTGGCGATCCTAACGGAAATAATGATCCAAACAAACCACGGACTGGTGACAATCTGTCTATTACACAAGCTTCAAGGTCTCAGACGGCTACTCTTGCCTCAAGTACCGTGTTTCCGAGTTCAACCGTCGCCTCCAGCTCCGTTGGATACAACACCAGTACCATATATTTAAGCTCGTCGATCGTCTCGCAGACTGTCTCATCAAATATATCAATGACGTCGCAACCGCCTTCGAGTACCTGTTCAGCATGTGCTAACTGCCAAGGCTTCTCATTCGGCGCTGGATTCCCCACGTCGGACGACGTTGTGGATGAGGATAGAGATCAAGGCGATTGGATTGATCAGAAGAGGGGACTCGCGGGCCGTGACATTGCAAGTGGGAAGCTCACAGGTCGGTCGCATCAAGGTCGGGCACTTGCTGGCCGTCTCTTTCTCGAGGAGCGAAGAGCTCCGTTGGCAAAACGAGCCGGAAATTTTGGCACCAAAACTCATCTGGGCGCTTGCTCGGTGACGCCTTTCACCAACAAGCCTAAGTATCCGGAGGCAACGAACGTGAAGAAGTTTGAGGGGGCTGCTGGCGCAGCCAAACAAGGCGCTGCGGATTACGCGGCCTTCTTCGCAACAGCAACGTATTGGGCAGTCCCCTCGAATCGTCCCAAAGGTGATTGTAGAGTCCCCGACTGGAGTTGGAATACAACCGCCGAGCTTGGAAACATAATCGACCCTATAAGTGGCAAAGGGTGGGTCGTAGGTGGTAAGGGCGACAGTGAACATGTCAATATCGATCACGTGTATGAGGCTCACTTCCTTTACGAATTCTTCGAAGACCTACTCTCTCCGGGTGGTGGTCTAGGGTTGAAGCAATTCACCTGTGATGACGTTGATAACATCCTGGACATACCAGACAAGCAGGACACAAATAACCCACAAGGCACAAGACTCAATACCCTTTTCAATATGCTCGCCAACTTCGAGCATCCGGAATTTATTGGAATGGACCAGAAGATGAACGAGCTAAAGGAACGAATTACTCATGCAGGTCCGCTTAGACCGGACCAGCCTCTACCTTTCGCGGGGACCGATCCGAGGACTGGCCTTTCGATAGATCCAGCCACTGACATGTCCAATAATCTGCATTGTCCTCGATATGCTCAACACTCCTAAAGCCGTCGAGCTGTTTTCAATGACGAATGCTCGCATTTACAACGCCTTGACAATCATTACAGACCTTCCTTCCTACTATGACTTTGATAGATCTCGGCATGGCAGGGATCTAGGCTACTTTGTGTACATGATCGAGAGGTTCGACGCCCGGAACGCAGAGCTTCAACATATATACAACAGTGTGGTAGGCGCTCTTCCCACCAAACAATTGGCGTACTGGGACGAGTACAAGTCGAGCTTCACTTCCAGATACCCAGTCGCTTCCATGACGCTACCAATGGATAACATACGATTCTATTGCGACGAAAACATCAAGATTGGAAAGCGTCAAGGGGGTGCTATCGCTTGCCCAGCGCCCACTGACTATGGAGCTGAGAAAGAAAGGACCGCCCCGAATTGGTCGCCTGGGCCACCTCGCACTGGCACTGGTGTCCCTTCCAAGGGCGCTTTTGGAAATACGGGTGCCCTCAATGGCGCGCCCGTTGCAACTTCTAATAGAACTGGAATGTACTCACAGTACCAGCCGGCTATCACAACACCTCCTATGACTAGCATGACTTCCGTTTCGTCCAAGGTCAGCACAATGACCTCTTCGGTCGTGGTATTGCCTGTAAACTCGATACTACCGCCTGCCAGCTCGCCAATTACAACTACCAGCGTCTCGACTCTTGCAGCAGCTTCTGCCCCTGCCAATCCGGATCCTTGCGGTCCTGCACAACAAGAGCCCGCCGCCGATTTCTTCGATACTTGCGAAGCAAAGATAAAGCTTGTTAGTACACCCTCACAGTACGGAGTTTTGTGCCAGAACTATGGTTCAAACCCCACCAGCTACGACAGCTGCGCAATATCATACAAACTCCTGTGTAAGAATGTTGCATCCTCCTCGTGGTCCGGAACGGACGAATGGGTCTGGTTTCAGGAACAGGGATGCGCGGTCGGCGTTTACATACCAAGCAATGCCCAAATCCCATCGCTAGGCCACTGCGAAGACGACATCTTCAAAGCCATGGTCGACAGCTGTCACACAACGTCCTCAACTACAAACCTGGCCAGCGTAAACATAGCTCAATGGCCATCTTTCACCGATAAAACGAAAACGGGAGAACAGGTCAAATTCGGGTATCCGAGCTACATGATCGCTCCCGCGCAGCCGGCTGAACTGGGCCTCGACACGAATGGTTGGACCACCAATTCGCGTTTTGGTGTAGCTTCTCCCAATGAAGTACCTAATGGTGACAACTTGTCTCCCGGTCAGATTGCGGGAGATGTGAAAGGGACCGGTAGTGGGATCAGTAGTCGAAACGGCGTGAGTCCGGCTCATGTTCCGAAGTGTCCGGCAGGTACCTGCTATACATACTGTATTTGTCAGTAGGCCGCTTGCCTACGACTGAGGAGGTGATGTTGAAGCGAGGCTGTGGGAGTGATTGCGGGTGCATCCAACAGGATGATCATGTTTTCGTCATATACCCTTTCTATGTCACTAATGTATTCTCATGCACGAAAAGACTCTGCATATCAAACACCGATGTCCTTGTGCTTCCGCTATGCCCACAATACCTCAGCGGCGGACACCAACAGCGATATTAGAGCTAATCGTGCAGCGAAACCACTGACTTTGACCATAGTCTTTCCGATATACTCTACCAGACATCAATTCTTCCACGTCAAAGCTTTATTAATCTCCTAGCTCAATATCCATATCTATATCCCCCACCCATTCATACTTACTTCCAAATCCCACTATCCTCATCCCGCCCCTAGCCTTCACAACCCTTGCCTTTTCCCTACTTATCTCCGTGAGCCACGGCTTTGCTCTTCCCAACATGGCAGAATGAAAAGGACGTTAGATTATGCGATTAAGAATCCTCAATAATTCCATTAGTTGTAACAACTCAAGGGATGGGAAAGTTATTAAGATTATCATTGGGAACGAGGTATATTGTGGGATGGTACTTGGAG
>JAABUK010002644.1_pt1 | contig 31873 bp, 18 predicted proteins | sample 5559141 | NCBI WGS metagenome assembly JAABUK01 (sample SAMN10711869, study PRJNA513367) | rock metagenome | isolation source: Antarctica rocks | place: Antarctica: Victoria Land, Pudding Butte nord | collected 2016-01-03 | reverse complement strand
CAGACCCCTCAATCCCGACAACCGGATTTCAATCACCGTAAAGAGTGCCAGTTCCACGCAGTGGAACGCTGGACTGCGTCCTGCTGCGCCCTGAACAGACGGGTTGGGCGGTCGTTTACGCGAAACCCACCATAACTTCTTGTGTTGCAACCGGTTGTGGTGGGTTTCGCTGCGCTCACCCACCCTACAAGAAGGTGAAGACGCCGGCTCGATCGGGAACTTGTTGAATCGGCGATCCTTACTCACGATCTCTGGTCGGGTAGCAGGCCGGTTCAAATCGCAAGCACATACCGATCGGTCAACCGGAACTTCAAATAGCATCGGGAATTGGACGCGGATGGGTTCGTTTCGTAATTTTGCAAATTCGGCCTCCGACCGTCCTTTCGACGTCGCCATCGCCGGCGCGGGTCTGGCGGGATCGTCGCTGGCGCTCCGGTTGGCGCGCAACGGCGTCCGGGTGGCGCTGATCGACCCGGCCACGTTCCCACGCGACAAGGTCTGCGGCGAATATCTCAGCCCGGAATGCTGGGGGGTCCTGGGCCGGATGGGCCTGGCCGACGCGGTGGAGCGGTCGGGCTACCACGCGATCGACACGGTCCGGATCTCGACCCCTTCCGGGCGCGAGGTGACCGCCGACGTCGCCGGGCCCGACGGGCGGCCGGGGATCGGCCTGAGCCGGGCATTCCTGGATAACCTGATCGTCCGGCGGGCCCGGGAGGCCGGCGCCTCGGTCTTCGAGGGGACCCGGGCCGGCGGGCCGATCGTCGAGGACGGCCGGGTGGTGGGCGTCCACGCTCGGGGCCCGGCCTCGGGGCCGGTCGAGATCCGGGCGGCCGTCACGGTCGCGGCCGACGGGCGGCACTCGGCCCTGGTCCGGCAGACGGGCCGGACGCGGTATCGGAGCTGGACCCGGCCCCGGCTGTTCGGCCTCAAGCGGCACCTGGCCGTCGCCGACCCCGACGCCACCGAACGCCCGGGGACGGTCGGCCTGCACCTGGTCCGGGGCGGCTACGGCGGGACCTGCCGGATCGAGGGGGGCGCGACGAACCTCTGCGCCCTGCTCCCCGAGTCGGCCGTCCGGAGCCGCCGGGGCGACCTCGACCGGGTGGCGGCCGATTGCCTGGGGCGGAACCCCGCGCTGGCCAGGCTCCTGGAAGCGGCCGAGCCCTCGGGCGAGTGGAAGACGGTGGCCGGCGTCCGGGTCCAGGTCTCGGCCCCGGATCGGCCGGGGATCCTCTACGCGGGCGACTGCCAGGGGACGGTCGACCCCCTGGGCGGGCAGGGGATGACGATGGCCCTGCTCGGCGCCGAGCTCCTGGAACCGTTCATCGGCCGGGCCCTGGTCTCGGACGGGGGGGCCGACCCCGCGCTCCAGGCCGATTGCCGGGCCGCCTGGCATCGCCGGTTCGACCGCCGGGTCGCGCTCTGCCGGGCGTTCCACCATTGCCTTGTCCACCCGATCCTGATCGACGTCGGCTCGGGACTGGGTTCGATCGGCTCGCGGGCCCTGGCCGCCTGCTTCCGACGGACCCGGGACCCCGAATGGACGGCGGCATGATCCGCCGGTCGACGATCCCCGCGAGGCCGTTGCGGCGCGGCTCCTGGCCGATCTATCCTATTTTCCACGGACGACGGCCGGCGCGAGCGGGAGAGGCCCGGCTCGGACGGCCGATCCCCCGGGGACCTTCGCACCATGATCGGGACCGTCACGCTCGCCCTCGCCCTGCTCGCCGGGCCGATGGCCGAGGAGGGCCAGGGCCGGCCGTTCCTCCACCCGCTCTATACGGATCATGTCGTCCTCCAGCGCGACGCGCCGGTCCCGATCTGGGGATGGGCCGAGCCGGGCCGGCGGATCAAGGTGGCCCTGGCCGGCCAGTCGGTCGAGACCACGGCCGACGTCCGGGGCAAGTGGTCGGCCCGGCTCGGCCCTTATCCCGCCGGCGGCCCGCACACCCTGGCCGTCACCGGACCGGAGTCGGTGGAGGTCAAGGACATCCTGGTCGGCGACGTCTGGCTCTGCTCGGGCCAGTCGAACATGGAATGGCCGGTCGACGCCGCCGACCGGCCCGAGAAGGAGATCGCCGCGGCCGACCATCCCCGGATCCGCCTGTTCACCGTCCCCAAGAAGACCGCCCTGGCCCCGACCGAAACCGTCGACGCCCGGTGGGAGGTCTGTTCGCCGGAGACCGTGGGCCGCTTCTCGGCCGTCGGCTACTTCTTCGGCCGCGACCTCCAACGCGACCTGGACGTCCCGGTCGGCCTGATCAACTCGTCCTGGGGCGGGACCGTCGCCGAGGCCTGGACCGGCGCCGAGGCGCTGGACACGATGGACGACTTCAAGAAGGCGGTCGCCCAGATCAGGGCCGAGCGGGACGACCAGGGCAAGCCTCCCGTCCGATTCGATGAGGCGATGGCCGCCTGGTGGAAGAAGAACGACCCCGGCTCCGCCGATCGGCCAGCCTGGTCCGACCCGACATTCGACGCGGACGGATGGAAGACGATGGAGCTGCCCGGCCAGTGGGAGGGGCGTGGGATGGCCGACTTCGACGGCCTCGCCTGGTTCCGCAAGGAGTTCCCGCTCCCCGACGACTGGGCCGGGAAGGAGCTGACACTATCGCTCGGCCCGATCGACGACCGCGACACCACCTGGGTCAACGGCGTCGAGGTCGGCCACATGAACGAGTGGAACGCGAAGCGGGTTTACAAGGTCCCCGCCGGTCTGGCCAGGGCCGGGCGGAATGTGGTGGCCGTCCGGGTGCTCGACACCTCCGGCAACGGCGGATTCGTCGGGTCCAGGGAGGACCTGAGGCTGGCTCGCGACGGGGCCGAGCCGATCGCGCTGGCCGGCGACTGGAAATACAAGGCTTCGACGCCGATGGGCGACCTGTCCACGCCCCCCGAGCCGAGCGGGTCGAACCCCAACCGGGTCACCGTCCTGTACAACGGGATGATCGCCCCGCTCGGGCCGTTCCCGATCAAGGGGGCGATCTGGTATCAGGGCGAGTCGAACGCGTCGCGGGCCGCGCAGTATCGCCGGCTCCTGCCGACCCTGATCCGCGACTGGCGGGCGCAGTTCGGCGTCGGCGACTTCCCGTTCCTCGTCGTCCAGCTCGCCAACTTCATGGACCGCAAGCCCGAGCCCGCCGAGTCGGGCTGGGCCGAGCTGCGCGAGGCCCAGTTCCTGGCCACGAAAGTTCTCCCCAGGGTCGCGGTCGCCTCGGCGATCGACATCGGCGACGCCGAGGACATCCACCCCAGGAACAAGCAGGAGGTCGGACGTCGCCTGGCGCTCGACGCCCTGGCCATCGCTTATGGCAAGGACGTCGAGTCCTCCGGCCCGGTGTTCCAGGAGATGAAGGCCGAGGGGAACGTCGTCCGGCTGACCTTCGACCACGTCGGCGGCGGCCTGGTCGCCCGGGGCGGGGACCGGCTGAAGGGCTTCGCCGTCGCCGGCGAGGACGGCAAGTTCGCCCGGGCCGACGCGACCGTCGAAGGCGACGCCGTGATCGTCTCGTCGCCGAAGGTCGAGAAGCCCCGGGCGGTCCGATACGCCTGGGCCGACAATCCCGAGTGCAACCTCTACAACCAGGCCGGCCTGCCCGCCGTCCCGTTCCGGACCGACCCGCCCCGGGATTGAGCGCGATGATCGCACCGGGGGATGATCCCCGGAGCATGGCCGATGGTTGATGGACGATCCATCAACCATCGGCCATGCGATCAAAATTAACTATCAATTAATCTGCAATCGCTGAATATTAAGACTTGTCAACTCTATTTTCAATTCAGTCGGCGGGCCGCGTGATCCTCGGGCCGGACCCCCTTGGCCCCTTTGTTGAAGCCGAACGGGAGGGGCTTGTACTCGCCGACGAGGTCGACGACGCTCTCGGCGGGGATCTTCTCCTCCAGGCCGACGGCCCAGTAGGCGGCGTTGACCAGCATCCGACGGACCCCGACGCTCTCCAGGTCGGTGGCGGCGCCCATCGTGGTCGTGAAGACCCGGGCGGGCCTGGCGGCCGACCCGGTGAAGGTCTTGACCCAGGCCACCGGCATCATCGGGTCGTTCTTCATCCCCTCCGCCGGCTTGCCCGTCGGCGTCATGTCCTCGACGACCTGGCCGAGGACCAGCGGCCGGGCGTCGCCCGGCAGCGGGAGCCGTACGCCGTAGACGTCGGTCGGGCCCCAGATGTCGCCGTCCTTGATCCCCCCGAGGATCGGGTGGCCCCCGGCGCCCGGGGCGATGATCCCGCGCGTGCTCTGCTTGCCGTGGTCCCCGTGGTGGCTGATCCAGGTCTCGCCCAGCACCTGACGGCCGAAGCCGCCGTCCCATTCCTTGCTGGTCCACGAGTACCGGGCGTAGGTCTTGCTCCCCTTGAGGTTGAAGGCGTGGGTCGCCGTCCGCATCCCGATCACCGGCCGGCCGGACTCGACGTAGTCGACGATCTCCTTCATCTGGTCGTCGGGGAGGTCGCGGAACCGGGCGGCGATGATCATCAGGTCGGCCGTGCGCAGGGCCTCCAGGCCGGGGATATTGTCGGAGCGATTGGGGTCGATCGTCCCGTCCTTGCCGACCGCGAACAGCACCGTGCAGGTGAAGCCGTGGTGCCTCGACAGGATCTTGCCGAGCTGCGGCAACGCCTCCTCCGAGCGATATTCCTCATCGCCGCCGATCAGGACGACCTGCTTTCCCCGGCCCGGGCCGTCGCCGCCCGGATAGACGACCCAGGGGTCGGCGGCGCGGGCGTCGGCGGCCATCAGGCCGGCCAGGGCGAGGAGCAGGTGGAGAGGTCGATTCATGGGGCTGGCTCCGGGATGATGCGGGGTCGGTCAATGTCCGCGGGCGTGGTCGTGCCCGCCCTGGAACAGCGGGGATCTTGCGTCGCCCCGGGCGACGATGTAGGCGACCAGGTCGAGGACCTCCTCGCGGGTCAGCTTGTCGAGCAGGCCCTTGGGCATGATCGAGGCGGGCGAGACCGATCGTTGCTCGATCTCGGCGCGGTCCAGGACCACCGGCGCGGACCTCGCCAGCGGGTTCTCGATCAACTTGATCTTCGCCGGGCCCTCCTCCAGGATCATCCCGGTGACCACCCGGCCCGACCGGGTGGCGAGGACGTGGGTCCGGTACCTGTCGTCGACCCTGGCCGATGGGTCCAGGATCCCCCGGAGGATCTCGCCCCGGGCCAGCTTCGGGTCGAGCCGCGCGAGGTCGGGGCCGATCGGCTCGCCGACGTCGTTCAGGCGGTGGCAGGAGGCGCAGCTCGCGACCTCGAACATCCGCCTGCCGACGGCGAACGACCGGCCGCGATCGAGCGCGTCGACCGTGGAGGCCAGGTCGTCGAAGGTCCACTCCTTGCGGGGGCGGTTGTCCTTGAGCAGGGCGTCGAGGATCGGCAGGGGGTGGCCCGCCAGGTATCCTTGCGGGTCGGCCAGGTAGGCGGCGAGGTCTTCCACGACGTAGAACGCCCCGTACATCCGCCGCCAGTGGCCGGGGTAGGTGCAGACATAAGGATAGACCCCGGGCTTCGAGGGTGCGGTGAAGGCGACCTTCTGCGCCTCTCGGGGGGCGAGCAGCCGGCTGGCGGCGAGGACCTTGTCGGATTGCGGGACATAATCCCGCCCGAGGGCGCCGGGCTGGGTGGCCGACGACTCGCCGAGCTGGCCGACCTCCTCCAGGGAGCCGGGGCGGACCACGACGAAGTTGTGCGGCATGATGTCGCCGTTCTCGAACGCGACCTCCACCGGCCTGCCGGCCTCGGCGACGATCCGGTCCCTGTCGAAGAGCATCTGGTCGGTCACGGTCCCCAGGCGGATCACCCGGACGCCGAGGTCGCCCAGCTCGCGGCGGGCCCGGGCGGCCCGATCGGGCGGGAGGAGCCCGGCGAGGGCGTCGCCCAGCTGGAGGGCGGCGACGGCCGGGTCGGAGGTCCGGTCGGCGGCGGGGATCGTCCGCGCGTGGGCGATCAGGGAGTCGAGGGTCGGCCCGGCCTCGTCGACCGGCCAGTGGTCGGCGGGAATCCGCCCGATGGCCCGGATCGCGGCGGTCCGGTCGGAACCCTCGCCCCGGACGAACCGGGCGAGGGCCCGGAACGTCTCGGCCTCCCGGCCCCGGACGGAAGTGAGCGCGATCATCGCCGACCGGCGGACGGCCCCCCCCGGCCCGGTCCCGCCGACCTCGACGGTCTCCATCACCCTGGGGGCCTTCCGGTCGGCGGCCCGGAAGACGACATTCCGGCGGGCGTCGAGGACCTGGATCGTGTACGGGTCGAGCCGCCGGTAGAACTCGCCCTCGGTCCGGGTGTAGACGGCGATCGAGTCGATGGGGCATTCGGAGCCGAGGTCGACCTCCCACCAGGGGTCCGGGGTATCCTCCTCGGTGTGGGTCTGCCCGCCCGAGCGATAGGATCCGTCCTTGTTGCCGTCGATCCCGCGCGAGGCCGGGCCGCCATGGGCCGTGTTGACCTGCGACGCCTTACCCGCCGGGGCGACGTTCCGGCCGTCGACGACGACTTCCACCTCGGCCAGCGTGAGCGTCCGGCGTCCCTTCAGCTCGATCCGGACGTAACGACCTTCGGACCCTCGGGACCCCTTCGATCCGCCTTTCAAGCCCTCCGGGAGCCCTTCGAGGAGCGGCAGGACCCGGTTATAGAGCGCCGCCCGGACGCCGGGGTCGCGGATCGCGGGCATGGCGTCCACCAGGTCGCGGAGCGAAGCGAGCGACTTCGAGGCCAGGGCCCAGGCGCGGTCGGGGTTGCCGTCGGCCGCGATCATCGCCAGGTAGCCAACCTGGCGGATGATCGGCTTGCGGGCGGCCGATGCCATCGTTTCGAACTCAGGCCGGGATCCGGCCAGCTCGGCGAGGGGCCTTGCGGTCAGGAGTCGGGCGAGGTCGAAGGCGACCTCCTCGGCCCCCTCGCCGGGCCCGTCGTCGAGGGCCCTGATCGCATCCATGAGCACCTTGATCTCGGGCTCCCCTTTGATCTTCGCCAGGTCGACGAGCGCCTCGCGGCGGGCCTCATCGCGGACGCCCTTGCGGCGGAGGAGTTCGAGGTCGACGGCCCGGGTTCGCGTCATCTTGAGGAGTTCGTCGGTCCCCAGCCGGCCGAGGAAGAACCGGGCGCCGGCCTCGCTATAGGTCAGGATCGGCCGGCCCTCGGCAACAGCCTTACGCCAGTACGGTTCCAGGGTCTTCATCGTCTCGGCGCGGGTGTAGTCGAGGTATTCGTCGGTCGGGTGGCCGGCGGAGATCAGGGCGACCTCGACCGCCTCGGGGACGTCGAAGAAGCTCGCGGCGCGGACGGCTTCGAGCCGGACCCGGGCGGAGGGATCGGCGGCCATCCGATAGAGGAGATCGAGGGAATCGGGGACCCGGTCCCGCCAGTAGCAGAGGACGCGGACTGCGGCGGCCCGGGCGTGGAAGTCGGACGAGACGAGCATCCGGTCGAGGAGCCGGACGTCGACGACGTCGTGGTACTGGTGGACCCAGAGGGCTTCCATCATCCGATGCTCATAATCCGGGTCGGCCCTGTCGAGCCGGTCGGCCCAGCGCTTGACGGCCACGATGACCTCGCGGGAATCTCGCGCGCCCAGCTCGACCTTGGCCCGGTATCGGACCCGGTCCTCGGGGTCCTTGAGCAGGTCGAGGAGCTTGGCGACAGGGGCCCCGGCGATGGCGGCCGGCTGCGACAGGGGGCGGCCTTCGTGCGTGACCCGGTAGACCCGGCCGTGGATCCGGTCGCGGCCGGGGTCGCGGAGGTTGTGCTGCATGTGGCCGATGATCGGGTTCTGCCAGTCGAGGAAGTAGACGGCGCCGTCGGGACCGACCTCGATGTCGGCGGGCCGGAAATTGGGATCCCGGGACGAGAGGATCGGATCCAGCTCGGTCCCGGCCAGGCTGGCGCCCTTGTCCTCGACCTTGTAGCGGAGGATCCCCTGGAAGCCGATCACGTTGGCGACCAGGAGGTTCCCCTGGAATTCCTCGGGGAAGTGGCGGCTGGTGAGGATCTCCACGCCGGAGCAGGGGCGGGTCCGCTGTCGGTAGACCTGGGGCGGGGTGGCGTGCTTGTTCGGGTAGTCGACGTGGCCCGAGAACAGGGTCCCGTGGTAGGGGACGGCCCCGGTCCCGTCGACGATGATGTCCTGGCCCCACCGGTCGAAGGCGTGGCCGTGGGGGTTGGCGAAGCCGTAGGAGACGTAGACCTCGAACCGCTGCGACTTCGGCTCGTATCGGAAGACGCCCGCGTTGGAATTCCGGACGGGCGGCCCGTACGGGGTCTCGACCTGGGTCTGGTGGAACGTCCCCTCCTGGAAGTAGAGGGCCCCGCCGGGGTCGAGCTGGAAGCTGTTGGACGTGTGGTGGGTGTCGGCCGAGTCGAGCCCGGAGAGGACCCGCTCGCGGAGGTCGGCCACGCCGTCGCCGTCGATGTCCTTGAGGAACATCAGGTCGGGGGCCTGGGCGACCAGGACCCCGCCGTTGGCGAACTCGAACCCGGTCGGGCAGTGGAGCCGGTCGGCGAAGACGGTCCGCTTGTCGGCGACCCCGTCGCCATCGGTGTCCTCCAGGATCAGGAGGCGGTCATCCATCGAATCCCCCGGCTTCCAGTGCGGATAGCTCTCCCAGGTGGCCACCCAGAGGCGGCCCCGGGCGTCGAACGCCATCTGGACCGGCTTGATCAGGTCGGGGAACTTTTCCTCGGAGGCGAACAGGTTCACCTTCAGGCCCTTGCCGGGCGTCATCTGCCCGATGGCCTCCTCGCCGCCGAGGAAATGGTGCTCGCCGTCCGGCCCAGGGCCCGGCTTGTTGGTCACGACCGGAATCAGGGGCGGCACGTTCGAGTCGTCGACCTTCAGATCCTCGCCCTGGGCGACGGCCCAGACCCGCCGGTCGCGGTTGGCGGTCATCACGTCGAGGATTTCCATCTCGCGCTGGGCGACGACGCGGTTGGTCTGGCCGCCGACGAAGCTGAGGTCGGCCCGGCCGCCGTAGATCGAGTAGCCGTCGACGGTCCGGTAGCGGTTGAACCAGGTGTTATTCTTCTCCAGGACGGCCTGACGGATCTTCCCCAGCCGGGCATGGTCGGGGCGAAATCGCCGCTCGAAGAGATCCGAATCGATCAATCCGGCGAGGGCGTGGTTTCCCCGTTCGTTCCGGTGGATGCCGTTGATCGTGAGCGGGCCGCTCATGTTCGTGCGCCCGCCGGCGCCGGCGAAGAGGACCACGAAGGCGACGCGATTGGCCTGGGCCACCTCGGCCATCCCGGCGGTGTAAAGCTTGAACCGGGCGTTGTTGGCCGAGGGGTCCGGGAGGTCGCGCCCGTCGGGCGGCTCCTGGGCGAGGGGCGAGAACAGGACCACGCGGGGGGCCGACTTGCCGTTGTACCGCTGCGCGAGGGTGTGTTTGAGGAAGCCGTCGAGGTCCTTCTTGAACCCTTCGAGCCCGGCTGCGCCGGCATACGACTCGTTGGAGCCGAAGAAGGCGAGGATCACGTCCGCCTCGACCCGGGCCAGCCACTCGTCGGGGGTGCCGAAATCGGCCGACCGGAGCCGGGTCCTGATCTCGTCGCCGGAGAAGCCGAGGTTGCGGATGACCAGCCTGTGCTCGGGGAATCGGGCCTGGAGAAAGGTCTCCAGCCATCCGTCATGCTGCATCCGGTCGGCCAGGGTGTTGCCGATGATCGCGACGTGGTCGCCCGGCCTGATCTCGATCAGGTCGGCCCTCGCGCCTGAATGCAAGGCGAAGATCGCGGCCAGGAGGACGGATGCGGCCCGGATTCGGTTCATGGTGGCTCTCACGAAGGACTCGGGACGCGGTCTCAGGGTGGTGCCTGGAGGGCGGAGGCGCGGGGTCGGGCCCGGGTCCTCAGTCCCGAGTCCTGAGTCCCTGCTTGTCGGCGTATTCGAGGAAGGTGTCCCAATCCTCGGGGCCCATCGAATGCTTGCCGGGTCGGATGTGGTAGGCGAGTCGGTCGCCGACGAGCTTGCCGGGCGGGGGCATCGTCTCCTCGCCGCCGAGTCCCCGGCCGCCCAGGAGGCGATAGGCCGGGTCGGCGGCCTTGAGGACTTCGAACTGGCCGGCGGGATTGGCCCAGGTGTCTTCCACCCCGTTGGTCAGGAGCAGGGGGCGGGGCGCGGCCAGGGCAACCAGGCAATTCTGGTCGAAGGGGAGCCGGTCGACCTGGTCGTTGAACTGCTTGAACTCGTCGTCGAACCAATGCGGGAACCGGTCGTTGATCTGCCTGACCTGCTCGCCGACCTTCCCCCGGCTCGGCGCCGAGCCGCCGCAGCCGGCCTGGTGGCCGATGACCATCGCGAACCGCTCGTCGAAGGCCCCGGCCAGGAGCGCGGCCTTGCCCAGCCGCGAATGGCCGACCACGGCCACCCGGGTCCGGTCGACGTCGGGGTCTCTCTCCAGGTAGTCCATCGCCCGCATCAGCCCCCAGGCCCAGGCGGCAACGGCGCCCCAGTCGTCCGGGCCCCGCTTCGCCCCCCCGGCGAAGGCGGGGAAGACGCCGTCGGCGAAGCCGGGGTGGTCGGGGGCGACGTCGCCGCAGTAGAAGGTGGCCACGGCATAGCCCCGGTCGACGACCTTCTCGATCGACCAGACCCCGACGTCCCGGCCCCGCCCGGCGTCGGTCGCCCGGTTGTCCTTGACCCCCGTCGGGCTCGGGGGCATCCAGTATTCGGGCAGGGCGATCGATGGGTCGGCCAGCGCGGCGTGGTTGCCGTTGAAGTTCAGGCCCAGGAACGCCGGGGCCGGCCCGGTCCGCTTGTTGGGGACGACCAGGAGCAGGTGGATATTCGGCGAATCCGGCCCGAAGTCGATCGTCACCTCTTTCTTGGTGGCCTTGCCGCCGAGATAGCCCTTGTCGTCCCGCTCGACGATCGAGGAGACCGCCCCGGGCTTCGGGGGCATCGCGCCGTACATGTAGTGGGCGAACAGGGCTTTCAGCTCCGGCCGCCTGGCCGAGGCCCACCGCTCGGGCGAGGCCACCCGGGAACCGTCGAGCATGACCAGAGGGTCGGGCAGCTCGGGCCGGGAGGGCAATTCGGACACCCCCGGGAAACCCGCGTGGGCCATCGCCGCTGCTCCGATCGTGGTCACCAGGAAGGTCAGGGATCGCGCCGCGAAGGCTACGCCGCATCGCATCGGTGCCGGACTCCGGTTTCGGGTCGTGGGTGGGCCCGGGCCCGCGCCCGGAACGGCCATGTTACACCGATCCGGGCGGGATGCCAGGCGCCGAGGCCCCGGAACAAGGTGCCCCGGGATCAGATCGCCATCATCGTCCGCGACGTCTCGTCGAAGGCGAGGCGGATCTCGGCCCGCTCCTCGGGAGAGAGGACGAACGCGAGGGCCCCGGCGTTCTGCTCGGCCTGGGCGGCATCACGGGCCCCGACGATCGCGGCGGTGATCCCGGGCTCGTGGATGGTCCAGTTGACGACCAGTTGCGCCAGGGTGATCCCACGCCGGTCGGCGATCGGTCGGACTTTCTCCAGCGACTCCAGGACGCGGCGGCGGTTCTCGGCCGTGAAGAATTTATGCGAGGCCCGGTGATCGCCGGGCGGAAACACCCGGTCGGGCCCGACCTTGCCGGTGAGGAGCCCGCGCTCCATCGGCGAATAGGCGATCACGCCGATCCCGTGCTCGCGGCAGAGGGGGAGGATTTCGGGCTCGATCTTCCGCTGGATCAGGCTGAACGGCGGCTGGATGCTGGCCAGCGGTCCCGCGGCGGCGGCCCGCTTGATCCAGGCGGCGTCGTAGTTGCTGACGCCGATGGCGCGGATCTTGCCTTGCTCCTGGAGCCCGACCAGCGCGGCCATCGTGTCCTCGACCGGGGTCGAGGTGTCGGGCCAGTGGACCTGGTAGAGGTCGATGACGTCGACGCCGAGCCGCTTCAGGCTCTGCTCGCACTCGAAGGCGATGCTGTCGGGCCTGGCGTTGCGCCGGATCGTGACGTCCTTGCCGTGGCGGTCCTGGGTCTGCCAGGGGTCGGACCCCTCGTCGGAATCCCACCGCATCCCGCACTTGGTGGCGACCTGGACCCGGTCGCGCCGGCCCCGGATGGCCCTGCCGACGAGCTCCTCGCCGTAGCCCTGCGCGTAGACCGCCGCGGTGTCGATGGTGGTGACGCCGCGGTCGATCGAGGCCTGCATGGCCGCGATCGACCCGGCCTCGTCGGTCCCGCCCCACATCCAGCCGCCGACGGCCCAGGCCCCGAAGATCACCGGAGAGACCATGACCCCGGACGCGCCCAGCGGGCGCGGTTCGATGACGCTCAAGTTCGACCTCGCTATGTCCCGGTCCCGAGGCGGGGCGGCCCATTCCCGCGCCCGTCGAGCCCCCATTCTTCGCCCCGGGGGCCGCGACGACAACCGCCCCCGCGCCTACAACGTCCCCCGGCCCGCCCGGATCCCGCAGGCCGAGGACCCCCGAGGACCGCCATGCACCCGCCCCGGCCCGCCCCGATCGCCGTCGAGGAGATCTACCTGGAGCCGGCCGTGAGGCTCTACGAACGGGGCCGGGAGATCCTCGCCCGGTTCCCCGACGCCCGGCGGATCGAGGTCCGGTCGCACTGGAACATCCCCGGCCTCCACGGCAACGCGGGGGCGGCCGAGGACTGGCTCCGGATCAAGCGGACCGTGCTCGTGCTCGGGGTCCGCAAGGGGCTGGAAGTCCGGCCCAACGGGCGATCGGCCGACTTCATCGCCCCGTCGTACGCCAACGGGTGCGCGCTGGCCTGCTCGTACTGCTACGTCCCCCGGCGCAAGGGCTATGCCAACCCGATCAGCACCTTCGTCAACATCGAGGACATGGCCGACGCCATCGCCCGGCACGCCGCGAAGCTGGGCGAGAAGGCCGAGGCAAACCAGGTCGACCCGCGACTCTGGGTCTACGACATCGGCGAGAACGGCGACTGCGGGGTTGACGCCCTGATCTCCGACAACGTCCGCGACCTCGTCGCCCTGTTCCGCGACCTCCCCAACGCCAAGGCCTCGTTCGCGACCAAGTTCGTCAACCGCGACCTGCTCGGCTACGACCCGCAGGGCAAGACCCGGATCCGGTTCAGCCTGATGCCCCATCGGGTCGCCCGGCTGGTCGACGTCCGGACCTCGCCGATCGCCGACCGGATCGCCGCGATCGATGATTTCGTCGCGGCCGGCTACGAGGTCCACCTCAACTTCAGCCCGGTCATCTACTACGAAGGGTGGCTCGACGACTACGCCGCGCTCTTCGACCGGCTCGCCGATACCCTCTCCCCGGCGGCCCTCCGCCAGCTTGCCGCCGAGGTCATCTTCCTGACCCACAACGACCGGCTCCACGAGGTCAACCTCGCCTGGCATCCCCGGGCCGAGTCGCTCCTCTGGGTCCCCGAGCTCCAGGAGGCCAAGGTCTCCGAGACCGGCGGCCACAACGTCCGATATCGCCGGGGCCTGAAGGGGGAACTGGTCGAGGACTTCTGCTCGATGCTCCGGTCCCGACTCCCCTCCTGCGCGATCCGCTACGCCTTCTGACCGCCCGACGGGCGGGAGCGGGACCGCCGGAGGCCGGTCCATCCGGCATATCCCATCACCGCGCCGATCGTGTTGAGGATCAGGTCGTCGACGTCCGCCACCCGCCTCCCCGAGAACCCCTGAAGGACCTCGATCAGCAGGCTGAGCGCCAGCCCGAGCAGCGCCACCCGCAGGATCGAGCACCGCGCACCGAGTAGCGTCGGCAGGAGGATCCCCAGGGGCATCCAGGCCGCCAGGTTGCCCAGGAAGTTGACGACGAACTCCCGACCGCCGACCCCGAAATCGTGGGCCATCGTCCGGAAGGGGACCAGGTTCATCGGCGCGCCGGGGGAGGAAAACAAGCCCAGCGTGAGGCCGAACAGGATCGCCAGGTAGGCGACCAACCACGCCGCCGCGACGGACTTGCGCAAATGATCCCTCCGCGAGGCCATCGACGAGGCCGAAATCCGGACGACTTCCGACCGATTCTATGCTAACCGGTTCCCCGGCCGGCGATCATTTATCAAGGGAGGCGTCCCCATTTGGCGGTCCCGCGCGGTCGAGGGCAGATTATCCGATCGGGGGTGTCGGGTCGAGATCGGTCGCGGTTGGCTTCGTTTTCCCGGGGGATGTCGGGTCAGGGAAACTGGCGGGGAAAATCCAAGGTCCGTCGCGGACCTGCCGATGATATTCCGAAGAGTCCGGGCCTGCACGCGACCTGGGTTGCCCGCCGCGGGCGGTCGGGGGTTTGAACGCCGCCGCCAATTCTGGCAGAATGGCGGGGCGCCATACCCAGGCCGACCCGGCCGGGGACTCCTCGCCGGAGATCGAATTTGATGCGGGATCCGAGATCGACCCGTCGCACGTTCCTGTTCAAGGCGGCGACCACGACGGCCGCCGTGGCGGCCGCGGCCCATGTCGAGATCGCCGACAGCGCCTATGCCGGCGCGGGCGATTCGCTCCGGGTCGGCCTGATCGGCTGCGGGGGCCGGGGGACCGGCGCCGCCGTGCAGGCCCTGACCGCCGACCGGGGCAATGCGCTGGTGGCCATGGCCGACGCCTTCGAGGACCAGATCGAGGCGAGCTACTCGACCCTCAAGGGGTCGGAAGTGCAGGGCCTGGCCGAGCGGGTCGACGTCCCGCCGTCGCGGCGGTTCGTCGGCTTCGACGCCTACAAGCAGGTCATCGACGAGGTCGACGTCGTCCTCCTGTGCACCCCCCCGGCGTTCCGGCCGATCCACTTCGCCTACGCCGTCGAGAAGGGCAAGCACACCTTCGTCGAGAAGCCGATGGCCGTCGACGGCCCGGGCCTCCGGTTGTTCATGGAAGCCGCGCGGAAGTCGAAGGAGAAGAACCTCTCCGCCGTCAACGGCTTCTGCTGGCGCTACTATGCCCCCCGCCGCGAGCTGATGGCCCGGGTCCACGCCGGCGAGATCGGCCCGATCACCTCGATCGAGACGACCTATAACTCGCTGGGTGTCTGGGAACCGAGGCGGACCCGCGAGCAGTGCAAGTCGGAGATGGAATACCAGATGCGCAACTGGTATTATTACTCCTGGCTCAGCGGCGACCACATCGTCGAGCAGGCTGTGCACGGGATCGACACCATGGCCTGGGCGATGAACGACGTCCCGCCCGACCGATGCTGGGGCGTCGGCGGCCGCCAATCCCGGACCGAGGCGAAATACGGCAACATCTTCGACCACTTCTCGGTCGTCTACGAATATCCCGACGACATCCGGGGCTACCACCAGTGCCGCCACTGGGCCAACACCGCCGCCCGGACGGCCGACTTCCTCCAGGGGACCCGCGGCCGGGCCGACGTCTTCGGCCGCAAGATCTCCGGACCGAACAAGTGGCGTTTCCAAATGGAGCCCGGCGCCCCTCCGCTCGACATGTACCAGGCCGAGCATGACGAGATGTTCGCCGCACTGCGGTCCGGCAAGCCGATCAACAACGTCGAGCAGGCCGCCTCCTCCACCCGACTTGCCCTGATGGGACGGATGGCCGCCTACACCGGAGAGGTCGTCACCTGGGCCCAGGCCCTCGAATCCGCGGAATCCCTCGTGCCGGCCGAATTCGCCTGGGGCGATCACCCAGTCCCCCCGGTCCCCGTCCCCGGCCTAGCCGAGACCGAGTGAGCCCACCCCGCCTTTCCCCGGTCCCGAATCCGTTTCCAGGATCGTCGCGCGGCTCGCATTGGCGAAACGCGGATTCGGGCCCCGGTCCGTCGCAACTCCGTTGCTGATCGGGCCTTTCCGGTCGCTGTGCCGGTCCATGCCCCGCCTCCGGGCCGGCCCGTTTTGGGGATATTGCGGACTTCCATGTCGCTCCGGTAGCCGGCCGCAGGCCTTGTCGTCCGGGCATGGACGCTTCCCGGGACGGACCGGACCGGCCTGCGTACGGACGCCCTCGGCCGAGACCTTGACGCGCCGGACGTTTGCGGCTTCAATCCCCGCGGCCGACCGCCGGGTGCGATCGACGGCCCTCGGGAAGAGGGCCGGAGATCCCGGGCTGGCGGGACCCTCGGCAGGGGAGGCCGTCCCCTCCTCCGATCGAGACATGACGAAAATAGCTCGACGCGGGGGGATCAACGTCGCTTTGAATCAACGTGATGTCGCCCTGCTTGTGATGTTTCGTCGCTTCCTGGAATTTTCTTCCGGTCACGGACGGGCTCTTTGTACGTTATGACCTACGTGAGCCAGTTGTGGTCCCCAGCCTTCCGACCTGCCGACGATCGGTTCTCTCCCCTCAGAGCGATTGGACACCGATGACCACGCTTCCTCCCACCTTCCGGTTCCTGCTGGACCAGACCTCCCCCGATGACGCGATCGGCGACGGGGGAGTCGAGTTCGACCACCTCGTCGCCCCGCTCTCGGTCCGGTCGGCGGCGAAACGGGTGATGGACGTGGTCGGCTCGGCGTTGGGCCTGATCTTCCTGACCCCGCTCCTGGCGTTGGTGGCAGCCCTGATCCGCCTCGACTCCCGCGGCCCGATCCTGTTCCGGCAGGACCGGATGGGCCTGGATGGCCGGGTCTTCCGCTGCCTGAAGTTCCGGACCATGGTCCCCGACGCCGAGCGTCGGCTGCTCGACCTGGAGTCGCGGAACGAGTCGGCCGGCGGGGTCCTGTTCAAGATCAAGGACGACCCGCGGGTCACGCCGCTGGGGCGGTTCCTCCGCCGGAGCAGCCTGGACGAGCTGCCGCAACTCTGGAACGTCCTGGTCGGGCAGATGAGCCTGGTGGGCCCGCGGCCGCTCCAGCTCCGGGACAGCCGGCGGCTGGCCGAGCTGGACCCCGAGGGTTACAAGCGTCGGCTGTCGGTGGTCCCCGGGGTGACGGGCCCGTGGCAGGTGGCCGGCCGGAGCGAGCTGGACAGCGAGGACATGCTCCGGCTCGACCTGGACTACGTCGAGCAATGGACGGTAAGGACCGACCTGGCGATCCTGGTCAAGACGATCCGGGTCGTCCTGGCCGGCAAGGGCGCCTGCTGATTGCAGGTCGCCGGAGGCCGGTATCCCGTTCGGCGGGCGGGAGATCGGTGGCCATCCGGAGACCTTTGCCCGATCGGGCAAGGGGTGATGGCGGATGAGTGCGGGCCGATGGGTGAGTGGTCCCGGAGAGATCCCGGGCACACTCACCCTTTTTGTATTCCTGGACTGACGACACCCATCGACCATCCTGGTTCCCGGGACGGCCCTCAGTAGACGTCGCGGCGATACCGGCCCTCGGCCGAGAGCCGGGAGACGTAGGCCGAGGCGGCCTGCTCGTCCATCGACCCGTGGGCCCGGACGACCTCGCGGAGGGCCCGGTCGACGTCGGCGGCCATCCGCTTGGCGTCGCCGCAGACGAAGACGTGGGCACCTTCCCGGAGCCAGGCGAAGAGATCCTGGCCGTGCTCGGCGATCCGATCCTGGACGTAGACCTTGCGGCCCTGGTCGCGGCTGAAGGCGGTGTCGAGCCGGGACAGGATCCCCCGATCCTTCAGGTCGGCCAGCTCGTCTTCGTAGAGGAAATCGAATTGGGAGCGCTGGTCGCCGAAGAAGAGCCAGTTCTTGCCCCGGGCCCCGATCGCGTCGCGTTCGTGGAGGAAGGCCCGGAAGGGGGCGATGCCGGTCCCGGGGCCGATCATAATGGCCGGGGCCATCGGGTCGGCCGGGATGGTGAACCCGTGCGACTTCTGGATGAAGACGCGGAGGGCCCCGCCGGCCGCGACCCGCTCGGAGAGCATCGTCGAGGCGACGCCCTTGCGGCCCCGGTCGTTGTGGGAATAGACCACCTTGCGGACGGTCAGGTGGACCTGCCCGGCGTGCTTCTTCGGCGAGCTGGAGATCGAATAGAGTCGGGGCTTCAACTCGGAGAGCGAGCGGACCAGGTCGGCGGGCGTCGGCCGGGCGGAGGGGAACTGCCGGAGGAGGTCGAAGACGTGATGGCCGGCGACGGGCGAGTCGTCGTCGATCAGCTCGCGGAGCCGGTCGGCCTCCCCGCGGTCGGTCGCGGAATCGGCCAGGAGCCGGAGGAATTCCTCGGTGACCTCGCTCAGGCAGCAGTGGCTTTCGAGCGCCTCGGCGAGCGGGGCCGGGGCGCCGGCCGGCGTCTCGACCGGCTCGTCGCCCCGGGCTCCGAGGGCCCCGACGATCTCGCCGATCAGGTCGCCGCAGTTGGTCGGGAAGAGTCCGAGCGAGTCGCCGACCTCGTAACTCGGCCCGTCGGGGCTGAGGTCGATCTCGACGTGGTGCGTCGCCTTGTCCGATCCGGGCCGGTTCAGGTCGACGCTCCGGATCAGCCGGGCATTGTACGGCTTCTTGCGCGACCAGGCGGATCCCTCGGCCCTGGCGTCGGCCGCCCCGTTGGCGACATGGCCGTTGCCATTCCCAGGGCCCTGGCCATCGGCGGCCGGGGTTTCCTTGAAGAGTTTCTTGATCATCTTCGACGTCTCGGCGCCGCCCGGGGAGCAGAGGGTCAGCGACTTTTCCGAGCCGTCGGCGATCGCCCGCGAGTAGGTCTCGCAGAGGTAGCCGCAGGTCCCGCAGTCGAGCTGCGCCATGGCGGCCATCAGCCGGAGTTCCCGGGGCCTCCCCTCGGCCAGCTTCATCCGATCGGCGATCGGCAACGCCGGGTCGTGCCAGGGGAGATCCCGGTGTTCATGGGCCGCTCCGGGGGCGCCGTCCATCGGCACGTCCTGCTCGATCGCCACGCCCTGGGCGGACGATCCGGCCTTCCCGCTGCCGTTCCCGTCGGCCGGCGTGCCGGTCCCGTCCTGGAGCCCGAGCCAGCCGGCGAGGAAGCCGTTCAACCAGGCCCGCTGCTCGGTGTTGAACGGGGCCGAATCGGGGATGATCGAGAGGGACATGGTTCGACTCTCGGGGGGAGGGGGAGGGCTCTGGCCTCGAAATCAGACGGCGACGGCCTCGTCGGCGACCACGGCGCGAAGGTCGTCGATCTCGTGGCGGCGGGCGAAGGCGGCGAACGACTCATCGGGCCCGGCCCGGTTGGCCAGGTAATGCGCGATCAGCCGCTCGATGATCGGCGGGATCTTCTCGAACGGGAGCGATTCGAGGAGCGGCCGGCCGGCGCCCTGCTCGGCGCCCCAGCCGCCGCCGATGACGAGGTGGTAGCCCTCGACCATGTCGTCGCCGACCTCGACCTGCGTCCCTTGCAGGCCGATGTCGCCGATATAATGCTGGGCGCACGAGTTCGGGCAGCCGGTCACGTGGATGTTGATCGGGCGATCCAGGGCCACCCGGCCTTCCAGGTATCCGGCGATCTCCATCGCGTTCCGCTTGGTGTCGGCGCCGGCGAACTTGCACCCGGCGTTCCCCGTGCAGGCGACCAGGCCGCTCCGGACGCTGGACGCCTCCCAATGCAGGCCGAGGGCCTCGATCCCCCGCTTGACGGCCTCGACGTCCTCCCCGGCGATGTCGGGGATCAGGAGGTTCTGCCAGACGGTCAGGCGGATCGACCGGCTCCCGAACCGGTCGGCGATGTCGGCCAGCCCCTCGACCTGTTCGGAGGCCATCCGGCCGACCGGGAGCACGACGCCGACGTAAAACTTGCCTTCCTGCTTCTGGGGGTGGACCCCGACGTGGGCCCATCGGTCCTCGGCGTTGGAGGCCTCGGCGCGTTCCAGCCCGACCCGGCGGAGGGGCTTGCCGTATTCCTTCTCGACCTCGTCGACGAACCTGGGGAACCCCCAGTCGTCGAGGACGTACTTCATCCGGGCCTTCTTGCGGTCGGTCCGGTCGCCATTCTTGAGGTAGACCCGGACGATCGCCCCGGCCACCTCGACGCACTCGTCGGGCCGAAGCAGGACCCCGGAATACCGGGCGAAATCCTTGTGGCCGGTGATCCCGCCCAGGGTGAGCTGGAAGTAGACCCCGGCGGGGAGGTCGGCCGAGGCGTGGGGCTCGGCCACCCGGACGGCCTTGAAGCCGATGTCGTTGGTATCCTCCAGGCTGGCGATCCGCCCGCCCCCCTCGAAGGCGATGTTGAACTTGCGCGGGAGCCCGTACATCTCGCGGTGGTTGAGGATATAATGGTGCATCGCCTTGGCCAGCGGGAGCGTCTCGATCAGCTCGTCGGGGTCGATCCCGCTGGTCGGGGTGGAGGTGACGTTCCGGATGTTGTCGGCGCCGGAACCCTTGCTCACGATCCCATACTCGGCCAGGCCGATCAGGAACGACTGGGCGTCGGCGGCCTTGATCTCGCGGATCTGGAGGTTGGCCCGGGTGGTGGCGTCGGCGTGCCCGGCGCCGAAGCGGCGGGCCAGGTCGGCGACGCCCCGGAATTGCCAGGTCGGCAAGACCCCGCCGGGGAACCGGAGCCGGGCCATGAACGAGTCCTGGGCCGGGGCGACGTGGAACAGGCCCGAGAACTTGTAGAGCAGGACGTCGGTCCCCTTGGGGAAGACCCCGGCGGCGGCGTTGGCCCCGATCTCGTCCCAGATCGAGAACGGGTCCTTGTCGCGCTTCGCCTGCTCCTCCCTGCAGATCGCCTTTCCCCGGGCGAGGAATCGGTCCTGGGCCTCGACCTGGAGCGGGAAAGGGCCGGCGACGGCCGGCGGCGACAGGGCCGGGCCGATCGAGAGGGTCGTCCCCGGGACCGTCGCGCTGCCCGAGAGGATCGGCAGGCTCCGGACCGCCCGGGCGACGTCGGCGCCCATGGCGAAGCCCTGGAGGAAGTTCTTCTGCTCGGCGTTGAATCCGTCATCCGGCGGCATCGGGGCACCTCGTGCGCGGTCGGCCTTCGGGGCCTCGGGGCTGCTTCGGGAACGACGGACGAGGCATCGGGCGGATCGTCCAAATTGCATCGGCCGTACCGGAACGGGGCGACGGTCCCCTGAGGAGCCGGCCGGAAGCGGCCGGGGCCTCGAAACGGCGGGAGGATTCGCCCGATTTTTCGGACTCGCTACGGGGGATCGGGCGGGAGAAAGGCCGCCGAGAGTCGCCGAATCGGGCAGCAAAGCCTTCCGATGAGGCAACCGGCCGAAGGCCGATCTCAGGCCCCGTTGACCGAGGGACCGACCCGGAGCTTGCCGTTCTTCGGGGGCGGGTTGGCCTTTGCGGAGGGGTCGCCGTGGCGATAGATGAGCTGGGCGAGCTGGCCCCGGCACGAGCCGCAGCCGGTCCCGGCCCGGGTGGATTCGCCCAGCGCGTCGATCGAGCAGCTCCCGCCCTTGATCGCGTCGACGAGGGTCGCCTCGGCCACCTTGTGGCAGTTGCAGATGGTCCGATCGCCGGCCTCGGCCAGGCCCGCCTCGGGGGAACAGAGGGCGTCGAGCCGGTTGGCCGGCATCGGGTCGCCGCGGTCGAAGAGCTGGACGAGGTTGGCCGCCGCGTCGACGTCGCCGACGAGCATCGCGCCGACGAGGCGGCCGTCGCGGACGATCAGCTTGCGATAGCTGGACTTCCGGTCCTCGATCACCTGGAGGACCTCGTCGGAATCGAGCGCGGGCTCGGTGAGGCCCATGGAGGCCACCTCGATCCCGGCCACTTTCAGGCGGGTGTAGAGCTTCGAGCCCCGGTATCGGGCCTTGGGCCGGGCGCCGGTGAGGACGTCGGCCAGGACCTCGGCCTGTTCGAAAATCGGGGTGACGATCCCATAGATCTTCCCCGCGTGCTCGGCGCACTCGCCGACGGCATAGACGCCCGGGACCTGGGTGGCCAGGGTGTCGTTGACCAGGATCCCCTTGTTGACCGGGATCCCCGACTGGCGGGCGACCTCGACCCGGGGCCGGATCCCGCAGGCGAGCACCAGCATCCGGGCCGAGAGCACGGTCCCGTCGTCGAGCTGGATCCCCTCGACGCGGTCGGTCCCCCGGATCAGGCGGGTCGACCGCCCGGTCCGGACGAAGATCCCGCACCGCTCGATCTGGCGGCGGAGCAGCTCCGACCCGTGGCGGTCGAGCTGCACGTTCATCAGGTATTCGGACAGGTGGATCACGGTGACGTGGAGCCCCTGGTCGCTGAGGGCCTTGGCGGCCTCCAGCCCGAGCAGGCCGCCGCCGAGCACCACCGCGTTGTCGCCGGGGTGCGCGAAGGAGCGGATCCGGAGGCAGTCGTCGAGCGTCCGGTAGGCGAAGACGCCCTGCTTCCAACGGCCGTCGGTCCCTTCCATCCCCTCGATCGGCGGCACGAACGCGCCGCTGCCGGTGGCCAGGACCGCGACGTCGTAGTGGTGCGACCGCTCGTCGGCCGCGTGGACCCGGTGCGAGGACGTGTCGAGGTGCGTCACGGGGACCCCGGGGATGAACTCGACGCCCTGCTCGGCGTACCAGGCCGAGGGCTTGAGTATGATCGCGTGCGATTCCTCGCCCGCCAGGACCTTGCTGAGCTGGACCCGGTTGTAGGCCCCCCCCGGCTCCTCGCCGAAGACCTTGATGGCGTATCGCCGCCCCGCACCGCGACGGAGGAGGTCGTCGAGCAGCCGGCTGGAGGCCATCCCGCTGCCGATGATGATCAGGTCGCGCTTGTCCATGGGCGGGGGCTCTGGTCGGGGAGGGCCGTTCAGGGGGAGACGTCGGTGATGTCCGATCCGGGCCCGGCGGGCTCGACCCGGACGGCGCAGACCTTGAATTCGGGCATCCGGCTCGTGGGGTCGAGGGCCGGGTTGGTCAGGAGGTTCACCGCCTGCCGGCCTCCCCAGTGGAAGGGGGCGAACAGGGTATCGGGGCGGATATCCGCGGTGACCTCCGCCGCGAACCGGACCTTCCCCCGGCGGCTGGAAACCAGGACCGCGTCGCCCCGGCCGATCCCGAGCCGACCGGCGAGGGACGGGTGGATCTGGAGGCGGGGCTCCGGCCGGGCGTCGACCAGCGCGCCAACCCGACGGGTCTGCGACCCGGAGTTGTAATGCTCCTTGTACCGCCCGGTGGTCAGCCAGTACGGATATTCGGCGTCCGGCTCCTCGCCCGCCGGCCGGTCGTCGACGGGATGGAATCGGGCCCGGCCGTCGGGGTGGTAGAAGCGGTCGGCGAACAGGCGGGGGGTCCCGGGATGGTCGGGCGTCGGGCAGGGCCAGAAGACCCCGTCGCGCTCGTCGATCCTCGCGTACGAGATCCCCGCATAATCCGCCTTCCCGCCGGCCGAGGCCCGCCGGAGCTCGTCGAAGACCTCCTCCGCCGACCCGAAGGCGAAGTGGCGGCCGGCGCCCAGCCGATCGGCCAGCCCGGCCAGGATCTCGACGTCCCCCCGGACGCCATCGGGAGGGTCGACCGCCCGTCGGCGGAGGATCACCCTGCCTTCGAGGTTGGTCATCGTCCCGTCCTCCTCGGCCCATTGTTTGATCGGGAGGACCACGTGGGCCAGCCGGGCCGTCTCGTTGAGGAAGGCGTCGGCCACCACCAGCAGGTCGAGCTGCTTGACCCTGGCCTCGATCCGCCGCAGGTGCGGCGAGCCGACCAGGATGTTCGAGCCGAATACCAGGAGCGCCCGGATCCCGCCCTCGGGCCCGAGCGAGTCGAGCAGCTCGAAGGCGCTCTTCCCCTTGCCGGGCAAGCTCGCCGGGTCGACGCCCCAGACCTCGGCGACCGCGGCGCGGTGCTCGGGGTCCTCGATCAGCCGGTAGCCGGGGAGCTGGTCGGCCTTCTGGCCGTGCTCGCGCCCCCCCTGGCCGTTCCCCTGGCCGGTCAGGGTGCCGAAGCCGCTGGCCGGCTTGCCGACCTTCCCCAGCGCCAGCATCAGGTTGATCCCGGCCAGGATCGAGTCGACCCCCTTGGATTGCTGCTCCGGGCCCCGGCCCGACAGGAGCATCGAGCCCCCCGGGCCCGCCAGGAGCCGGATGGCCGTGCGCATCGCCCCGGCGGAGACCCCGGTCCGCCGCTCGACCACCGCGGGGTGGTACTGGAGGGCCGTCCGACGGGCCTCCGCGAAGCCGACCGTCCGGGCCTCGACGTACGCCTCGTCGACCAGCCCCTCCTCGATGGCCAGGTAGAGCAGGCCGTTGGCCAGGGCCAGGTCGCTCCCGGGGAGGAGCTGGAGGTGGAGCTGGGCCCGACGGGCGGTCTCGGTCCGCCTGGGGTCGGCGACGATCAACGTCCCGCCGGCCTCCTGCTGGCGGTCGAACCACTGCATGATCGGCGGGAGCGTGTCGGCGCAGTTCGAGCCCCAGAGCAGGACCGTCCGGGCATCGGCGATGTCGGCCACCGGGAAAGGCAGGCCCCGGTCGATCCCGAACGCCTTGTTCTGGGCCGCCGCGGCCGACGACATGCAGTATCGCCCGTTATAATCGACGAACGGCGACCCCAGCGCCAGCCGGACGAACTTGCCCAGCGCATACGCCTTCTCGTTGGTCAGGCCGCCGCTGCCGAAGGCCGCGAGGGCTTCCGCCCCGTGCCTCCCCCGGATTTCGATCAGACGGCCGGCGACCTCGTCGAGGGCCTCGTCCCACGAGGCCTCGCGGAATCCCCCGGCACCGTCGCGGATCAGCGGGGTCCGGAGCCGATCCGGGTGGTCGAGGATCGCCGCCGCCGTGAACCCCTTGATGCACATCTGCCCGGCGTTCACCGGAAAGTCGGCGTCCGGGGCGATCCGGGGCGACCCGTCCTCATCGGCCCGGATCCGCATCCCGCACTGCAACGCGCAGTAGGGGCAGTGGGTCCTCGTCGAGGACCCGACCAGGCCCGGCGTTTCCAGTGGCGAAAGGGCCGGAGTCACGGATCTGGCCCTCGGTCGGGTGGATTGGACGCGGGGGAGCGACCAGGTGGATAAGCCCGAATCGTGCCGTCCCGCGGCCGGAACAGGCCGGGTTTCTCCAGGTCGTTCCGTTTCAGGCCGTTACGTCGACCATTTTTTCACCAAGGGCCGACGGGCCGGCCGGGCCGGGTGCTCGATCTCGTGGCACCGGATCCGGTTCTTCGATCACTCCGAGGAGCGGGGATCCTGGCAGCCCGCCGCCGTTCGCGGACGGCGTCGACAGGCGGATCGGCCGGATCGCCGGGGCCGGCGGTCGGGAGTTGGGGGGTTATCGGGATGGGACGACGGATCTCGAAGGCTCGATCGGATCGTCCGGCGAATCACCGGGCCGGGGACGGCGGGGGCGTGGCGGGGAAGGAGGGGAGGCCGGCGTTGCCGTCGCGGTCGACCGCCTGGACGGCGAAGAACAGGTCGTCCTTGGACAGCCCCTTGACGACCGCGTCGGTGGTGATGCCCAGCTCGATCCCGCGATCCCAGAACGGGAGGTGAGTGGCCCGGCGGACGACCCGGTAGCCGGCGAGGTCGGGCTCGGTGCCCCGCTTCCAGGACAATCGGGTGTCGTATTCCTGGCGGCCCGTCCCGAACCTGAGGTCGGCCGGGGGCGCCGGGGCGAGGGCCAGGCTGGCCAGGAGGCTGGCGTTGACCCGGGCCACCCGCGCGACGTAGGGGAAGTCGACCCGTTCGACCACGTCGCCGAAGGGGACGCCGTCGCGGACCTCGACGCGCTGGTGCTGGCGGTCGAAGTCCTCGTTGGGCTCGGTCAGGCGGACGGCGGCAAAGCCCCGGTCGTTGAAGGCGATGTGGTCGCCGCCCCGGCCGTATCGGTCGCGGCGGAAGACGAGGGTCACCTCGAAGTCGGGCTGGTAGAGCTCGGCGACCTCCTTGAGGTAGCGCGCCAGTTGCCGGGACGGGCCGTCGTTCTCGCCGCCGACGGAGCGTCGGACCCTGGCCTGGGCCTCGGTCTCGGTGGCGGGGATCCCCTCGGAGAAGACGCGGACCCGGCGGTTGTCGACGACGCCGTTGCCGCCCCGGGTGTTGCCGACGATGTCGTCGGTCAGCATCGCCTCGATGTTCCGCCCCTCGGCCTTGGCCTTCTCGGCCCAGTGGGCCGCGCCCAGGAGCCCCTGCTCCTCGCCCGGGACGGCCAGGAAGACGATCGTGGCCTCGAAGTGGTGCTTCGACATGACCCGGGCCAGCTCGATCGCGATGGCCGTGCCCGAGGCGTCGTCGTTGGCCCCGGGGGCGTCGGCCTCGGCGTCCGACAGGGGGCGGGGGATCGAGTCGTAATGCCCGCCGATGACCAGCCACCGGTCGCGCGAGGCCGGCTCGTCGCCGGGGAGGATCGCGGCCAGGTTGACCAGCGTCGTCGGCCTCGGCACGCGGGGGGCCGGCGGCTGGACGAACGAGTCCTCCTCGACGATCAGGCGACCGCCCGACTCCTCGGCGATCGAATCCAGCTCGGCCTTGATCCACCGACGGGCGGCCCCAATTCCCCGGGTGGGGTGGTCCGGGTCGGAGAGGGTGTGGCGCGTCCCGAAGCCGACGAGCTTCCGGACCGTCGCCTCGATCCGGTCGGCCGAGACCTCGGCCAGGACCGCCTCGACCTTCGGGTTCCTCCGGGGGCCGACCAGGACCTGCTGGCCCGGGGCCGATCCCGGCCAGGCGAGCGAGAGCAGGGCCACCGCGGCGATCGCGTTCCTCATCGTGGATGCACTCCGGTCGGGCGGGACGGATCCGGGCGACCCGGACAGCATAAGGCCCGGCATACCTTGGGCGGAATCGTCCGCCGCCCCGATCGGCGGGAGACACCCTCGCCCGCCCCCGGCCGGTTCGCCTTGCGGCCCGGGCGGCTTTGGCCGATCATGCGACCGGGACCGGCCTGGATCCCCCCGAAATCGAGCGAGGCACGATGAGTCGTACCGTCCTGGTCACCGGAGCTTCGAGCGGCATCGGCCGGTCGACCGTCGAGCTGTTCGCGTCGAAGGGCTGGAACGTCGCCGCGACCGCCCGATCGCCCGAGGACCTGGGAGGCCGGGCGATCCCCGGGCGGGTCGAGGCGTTCCGCCTCGACGTGACCGACCCCGCCTCGATCCGGTCGGCCGTCGACGCGGCCATCGCCCGGTTCGGCGGGGTCGACGTCCTGGTCAACAACGCGGGATTCGCCCTCGTCGGCGCGTTCGAGGCCCTCCCGGCCGACGGGGTCCGCCGCCAGTTCGAGACCAACGTCTTCGGCCTGATGGAGACGACCCGCGCCCTGCTCCCCCACTTCCGGGGGCGCCGGTCCGGGGTGATCGTCAACGTCTCCTCGATGGGCGGCCGCCTGGCCTTCCCGTTCCTCAGCCCGTATCACGCCTCGAAATGGGCCGTCGAGGGGTTCTCCGAGTCGCTCTATTTCGAGCTGGAGCCGTTCGGGATCCGGGTCAAGCTGATCGAGCCGGGGGTCATCAAGACCGACTTCTACGGCCGGTCGATGGTCCGGCCGGTCGACGAGGCCCCGACCCCTTACGACGCGATGTCGCGGGGGGTCCTGACCCGGATGGACCGGGGGGCCCGCAAGGGCGCCAGCCCCGATGACGTGGCCCGGGTGATCTACCGGGCGGCGACCGACGGCCGCCGGAAGCTCCGTTACACGTCCCATGCCGCGGCCCCGCTCGCCCTCCGCCGGCTCCTGCCCGAGTGGCTCTTCCTGGCGATGATCCGGGCGGTCCTGGTCGGGCGTCACCGGGCCGACGGGCCGGATCGCGGGACGCCGGCCGGGCCGGGCCGGTCGGCCAGCGAGGTCGCCCCCCAGGCGCGATAGCCTTCGGAGGCGGCCCGGAAGGCCGCCTCCGCCCCGGCCTCGTCGCCGATCCGGGCCCGGTGCCGCGCGGCCAGCTCGCGGGCGAGGGCGGCGTGCTGGATGAACCCGGCGGCCTCGGCCGAGCGGGCGGCCTCGTCGTGGAGCCGTCGGGCGTCGGCGTCGCGGCCCTCGGCCGCGGCGAACTCGGCCTCGACCAGGGTCGCCTTGTGGCCGAAGTTCGCCTCGCAGTCGACCCGCCATCGCGACAGCGAGGCCAGGTGATATCGGGCGACCTTGATGTGCCCGGCCCGCTTCGGCCCCGCGGTCTCGTCGGTCAGGGCCAGGTGGGCCAGGGCGCGGAAGAAGACGAGGTCGATCTCGACCGATTGCCGGGCGAACGACTCCCAGGTCGTCTGGGCGCGGTCGCCGGCGTCCACGGCCCCCCGGTAATCGCCCCGGTAGAAGTGGAGCTTCATCCGGGCGGAGTGGAAATAGCCGATCTGGTTGGCGTTGGCCGTCCGGCAGATGAAGGCCAGGTCGCGGCCCTCGTCGTAGGCCCCATCGGTCAGGCTGGTCGGCCCCTCGGTCTTGCCGGCCAGGGCCCGCGCCAGCTGGCGCTCCAGCACGCAATGGAACCGGGCGACCAGGACCCGCCGGCCGATCGCGGCGATCCGGGCGTCGGCCTCGCGGACCACGAGCCCGAGGGGCGCCCCGGAGGCGGCCAGCAGGACGACGTAGGCGGCGTGGTTGTAGCAGCCGTAGAGGATCGCGCCCGAGGCCAGCCCCGCCCGCCCCCCGGCGTCGCAGTCGTCCAGGCTGTCGCGGATCGGGGCGACCCAGTGGTTGAGGAACCAGTTGTTCAGGAACAGGACGTCGGCGGCCAGGGTCCCGCCCCGCTCCCGGTCGAGGTCGATGGCGAGCCGGCCGAACTCGTGGGCCCGCCGGGAGTCGTCGAGGATGATCCGAGTGACGATCGCGTACATGCCGTAGACGGCCGGGGCCAGGGCGCCGTGGCCGTGGGCGAGCGTCAGGCTGAGGCTCTTCGAGGCCATCAGCGCGAACAGGCCGAACTGGTTGCTGATGAAGGCCGGCGGGTGGATCGTCAGGAGGAGGCCGATGACCCGGTCGACCTCCGGATCGTCGCAGGGGGGGTGGTCGAGGAGCTCGCGGGGGTGCCTCCCGGCCAGCCTCAGGACGATCCGCTCCATCTCGTCGGCCATCGCCTCGGCGACCTCCGCCGCGCCCTCGGGCAGGATGACGCCCAGGAGCCGCGCCGCGGCCCGGCCGAAGCCGACGGCCTCGGCCGGCATCCCGCCGTTGACCGCGTGGCCGACCGACATCTCCAGGTACTCGATCGCCTTGGCCACGGCCGCCGGGTCGGCCGACCGGTCGCCGATCGCCCGATACCAGTGATGGGCCAGGGTCGTGCAGTGCCGGGCCAGGTCGTCGCGGCGGGCGTGGCGGCCCTCCACGGCCACGGCCACGGCGCGGTGCAGGGCCCTCCGGCGGTCGGGCGGGATCTGCTCGTAGGCGACCTCGCGGATCTTGTCGTGGGCGAACCGGAACGAGCCGTCGCGGACCTCCTCGAGCACCTGGGCGACGATCAGGGATTCGACGGCGGCCATCGCCTCGGCCTCGCCCAGCAGGCCGACGGCCTCGATCAGCTCGGCGTCGACCTCGCGGCCGGTGACGGCGGCCAGCTCCACCAGACTCCGGGCGCCCTGGGAGAGCCCGCCCAGCCGGCGGAGGACCAGCTCGTGGATCGACCCGGGGAGCGGGACCGACGCGTCCAGCGCCTCGGCGTCGGCCGGGTCGACGGCGCCGGTCCGGAGCCGCCAGCATCCCAGCTCGTCGCGGCGGAGGAGCCCCTCGGCCACGGCCGCCCGGAGGTACTCGGCGACGAAGAACGGGTTGCCCTGCGACCGACGGGCCAGGTGGCCGACGAACCGGTCGTCGGCCTGGTGCGTGCCGAGCATGTCGCGGACGATCTCGCCCAGGCTGTCCTCCTCCAGCGGGCCGACGTCGACGAACGTCGCGTCCTGGAAGACCGGGCCATACTGCTTGAGCGCGTCGTCCTCCTCCTCGGACCGATAGGCCGCGACGATCGCCACGTTGGGCGTGTCCCAGGCGCCGACGTGGAATAGGGCGAGGAAGTGGAGCGTCAGCGCGTCGGCCCACTGGAGGTCGTCCAGGAAGATGACCACCGGCGAGGCCCGGGCGAACTCCGCCAGCGTCTCGCCCATCGCCTCGAGCAGGCGGGTCCGCAGCGCGTCGTCGGCGGCCAGCTCGGGCGGCGGCTCGGGCCCGTCGTCGAGCCCCGGGAGGCTTGCCAGGGCCGGCTCGCACTCGGCCAGGAGCCGGCCGCGCGGGCCGAGGAGCCGGGCCGCCTCGGCCGGCCCGTGCTCCAGGCAGGCGTCGGCGACGGCCTGGAGCAGGCTCCGGAACGGGTGGAGCGGCGTGGCCCGGACCCCCCGGCCGTCGTCGTGGACGTCGACCCCGATCGGCTGGCACTCGCCGGTGACGACCTTCAGCCCGGCCGCGTCGAGCCGGCGGGCCAGCTCGACGATCACCCGGGTCTTGCCCACGCCGCTCTGGCCCCGGAGGAAGATGCAGTGGCCCGGCCGGATCAGGACCCGCCGGATGTGACCCTCCAGGAGCGCCAGGACCGCACCCCGGCCGACGAACCCGGGCCGGTACAGGTAGTCGCGGGCGGGACGGTCGGCCGCCCATCCGCCGGGACCGCAGCCGATCCGCCCCAGGGCCTCGGCGACGTCCCGGGCGTAGCCCAGGCGGTCGCCGGCCCGCTTGGCCAGGAGCCGGAGGACCAGCGACTCCACCGGCTCGGGGACGTCGCCCGACAGGTCGCGGGGCGGGACCGGCGGGACCTTGACGTGTGCCCGGAGCGTCCCGCTGGCCGTCCCGGCCCGGAACGGGACCCGCCCGGTGACCCCCTCGTAGAGGATGCAGCCGACGGCGTACAGGTCCGATCGGGCGTCGACCAGCTCGCCCCGGATCTGCTCGGGCGACATGTACTCCGGCGTCCCTTCCACCTTGCCGCCGACCTCCAGGCTCTCGCGGCCCCCGGCGCCGAAGTAGGACGCCAAACCGAAATCGAGCAGGACCGGCGTCCCGTCCGGCCGGATGATCACGTTCTGCGGCTTGATATCGCGGTGGACGATCCCCTCGCCGTGGAGGTACGCCAGGGTCCGGCAGAGCTTGGCCATCAGCGTCAGGAACGCCCGACGCTCCCCCTCGGGCACCTCGAAGTGCGCCGCCCGCCCGGCCGACCCCGTGGCCTCGGCGCCGGCGCCGGCGTCGACCGCCGCGGTCAGGTCGACCGCCGAGGCCGGGACGAAGACGGTCGGCGAGGTCGAACCGCCCCGGATCTCGGGCCCGGCCGGGGCCATCGCCGTCACGGCCGAAGGCGCCACGATGGTCTCGCCATGGGCAGCCGTGGCCGTCGGGAAGTCGCCCGGGCCCGGGCCCGCCCCCGGGCCCGGCGGATCGCCCATCGCCGACTCGCCCGCCAGCCGGAAGTCGGCCCGGGTCTCCCGGGGGAGGGGCGGCAGGGGATCGGCCCGGTATCCCGTCGGCAGGCCCGGCCGGAGCCGCCGGAGCTCGTCGTGCAGGGTCCTCCCCAGGAGCAGCTCCATCGCATACCAGGGGAGGCCGTCGGACTGACCGGTCTCGATGATCCGGACCAGCCCCGGGTGGTCGATCCGCGCCAGCGCGTGGACCTCGCGGCGGATCCGGTAGAGCATCCCCTGCTTCCGGACCCGGACGGTCTTGATCGCGACCTCGCGGAGCGTCTCCTCATGCCAGGCCCGGTACACCACCCCCATCCCGCCCCGGCCGATCACACCCAGGACCCGATACGGCCCGAACGACGCCGGACGGGCCGTCGCGCCCCCCTCGCCGCGCACGCCCGTATCCCCGGGCGGCGGGCCCGGCGACGATCCGCAGGCCGGGCAGGGGCCCGACGCCCGGTCGGTCGAGGCCCGGCAGTGGGGGCAATCGTTGGACATCGCGGTGGCATCGCAACGGGGCAAGGCCCGAGACCCGGGGACGCGAACCGGAACCTCCCGGTATGGCCCGCCCGCGGCCGTCGCGGATTCGAGCCCGCGAACCAGCGTAACAGCCGCCAGTCGGCCTGTCGACGCGGTGTCCTCCCGCCCGATCGGGCCGGGCGAGAGGAATCGGGGGCGTCGAGACCCGAAAACCCACCGACACCGCGGATCAACCCAAATGGTTTTTTACGAAACGAAGCCAACTCGCCGCAAACCCCTTGCCTGGATTGAATTAGTACCCCCCTGTGGTAAACGACCGCCCAACCCGTCTGTTCAGGGCGCAGCAGGACGCAGTCCAGCGTTCCACTGCGTGGAACTGGCACTCTTTACGGTGATTGAAATCCGGTTGTCGGG
>JAABUK010002643.1_pt1 | contig 31873 bp, 37 predicted proteins | sample 5559141 | NCBI WGS metagenome assembly JAABUK01 (sample SAMN10711869, study PRJNA513367) | rock metagenome | isolation source: Antarctica rocks | place: Antarctica: Victoria Land, Pudding Butte nord | collected 2016-01-03 | reverse complement strand
TTCTACTTTGTGAGAGAACGTGCTTTTCAACACTTTTTGTTGGGACATGTGCTTTTCATCTATGTTCCAGGAGTGCATGTCAAACTCTGACAAGCAATTTCCGCTACTAACGCTGCTCCCACGCTGGATATGCGGAAAAACGCCGTGGTGTATCAAGACCTGATGTGAAAGTCCATCTGATGTGCCAGGTTGGCTAGCCATTGCGCATTGCCTTTCAGATTCATGCTGAAGAAGCTCCATCACACAGCCTCGCTTTGAATCTGACAGTTCACGAATTGCATGAAATCAAGAAGAGGCAGGCTCACAGCTTCATCAGTGATCAATCTTTAGCAGCACTTTCAGCTTGCAGAGCAGACGCAAAGGCTTCCCGGTCGGCTCGCTGCGTCACCAGCGTAGCATGAGCGTAGGCCATGGGTTTGCCTTGTCACAGAAGCGCATAGACCAAAACAGCGAGCCTGGAAAAGCATTGCAGAAGGTAGTGCAAGTGAAACTGAAGGACTTCCTTGGTCAGGACTACGCAGACGATGTTCTTCCACTGTACATCGTGGTTATGCTGGCCCACGGCAACCAAGCTGACCTGGTAGCAGACAACCTAGAGGCCTTCCTTGGGCAGGCTCCAGCACAGCTGTTTGTGCAGTGGTATGCATCGAAGCTCACACCTCCTTTGCACATCACCAGCGCGGGGTGCGTTTCCCACTCGTGACCTGTTTGCAGGTTGTTCCAGCATCTCTCAGAATCAGGAGAGAAATATGCCGCACCAGATCACGAGAGCAACAGATCTGCAGCATCTTCTTCGCCTGACGACAGTTCGGCGGGGAAGGCTGGCTCTGAGGACGGTGAAGCCAGCGCAATGGAAGAAGACGAAAGACCTCAACCAAGGTAGTCACATAGTCAAGCAGTCATTGACTGCCTCAAGCCCTGTACTCAAGGACATGCCTGTCACCCCGGCCTACACCTGCTTCTACTGAATCAGCAGTGCCGTGTGCTTTGCAGTCCAGAAGAAGCTCCAGATGCGCAAACCGAGGCACAGCATGCCAGTCAGCGAGCTCCTGTCTCACAGCTGCAAAGCAGCGGTGTAAACAGCCAAGAAACTACAGATCGCCGCTTTGACAGACGCTCAAGACGCTCTCCTTCTCCGCTCAGGTCTGTGATGCTTGCATTGTTGACAATGGTCTACAAACTGACTGATATCCTCTCATGCCAGAACCCATGCCAATCAAGTCTGATATTTCCCTAGCGTTTGGTTCCACCTGTACAATCACCATGCTGCACAGCCACGTCGCGTTAACAAGCTTTACATGTACATGCTGCTTTGTTTCAGTGCTGTTCTTCTGAGCAGCATCTGCAATGCTATGCCTTGCAGCACATGCAGTATACACAGCACATGCAGTATACGCATCACATGCAGTATACACAGCACATGCAGTATACGCAGCACATGCAGTGTATGCTGTAACCGTACCAGTTTTGTTCAGGGATAGGGCTACAGAACCTTCAAGAAGTCAGCACCAACCAGAGTCTCATGCACGCAATCATGACAGGAGACAAAGTAGGGAAACCCGTGATGAACATCAAGCCGCTCCCAATCATGTGGATAGCTACCAGCGGCGTGGCAGGGGTGAGACCAGCTTCAGGTATCAATTGCAAGCCTGCAGTATATTGCTTGTCTGTCTCTCCACGCCCAGCCAGTTCAGATGGCATACCAGAACAGCCAGTCAAAAGGAAGGCTAGACAGGCTAGGCAGACAGGTATAGAGACAGACAAACAGACTGAGAACATACTCACAGACAGATCAGAATCCACAATGCATACTGTAGGCACACAATCCAAGTGCCAGCGGAAGTTATGAAGCTGTGCGCAGATATCAGAATGCAGCATGAAATGGCAGTATGGTGCATGCCCGTCAAATTATGTTTGGCATCACAAAGGTGCAATGCGCAGCATCCTCTGCTGTGTTTAGCACGTTCTTGTCAATTTGATACAACCAGGGCAAGTCAGGAGACTGCGCACGATAGTTTGTGTTTGTACGTTCCACAGTCAAATTTGCCTGATATTGCACTGTAAATGGTTTTCCATTTTGGCAAAATAGTTCAATGATCGCACAGGAATGCTGCGTAGAGCCTCAATGGGCTATTCTGCATCACTCGGGGATCAAGCTGATTGTGTTTGTGCGGTTGCTTTTTGTGCCAACAGCATGCTCAGACAGACAGACAGTGTTAAGATCCCACGCGTGCACTAGTGCTCTTGGTTTCTCACTACTCACCATCTCGAAGTCTTCTGTTGCCATTGATTGTGTGTGCAGTCCAGTCAGCTTGATGAGCCATGAGGTAAAGTGCTCTATGTTCCCTTTTCCTTTACAGTGCTCTTTGCCACAATGATGTTGCTGTTATGCTGATCCCCGCAACAGGATCTCACGCAGGAAGCCATGCAAGGACTGTTTGTACCTGACTCTATGAGAAGACATCTGTTGCAGAACCAAATGAAAAGGTAAGGGAATAGATGGATGAGTAAAAAAATGGAAGAGTGGGACAGGAATGGTTTAACAAACAGGGGTGGATGAATGAGTGCATGAAATAGTGGACAAAGGACTGGACTGATAAACCAGCCAACCAGCGAGCAAACGCATAAACAAACGGCTGTATGAGTGAAAGAATGAATGAATGGATGAATGCTGAGTCAGGTCTGCTCAACATTGCAGGGACCAGCACAGTCAGCAACACAATGCCAGGCCACAAGACAGCAGCCGCTTTGGTCAGCATGGTCGATACAGGAGCCCAGCCAGAGACTACAGACATGACAGACATGAGTCTACTCCATATGGAGACAGAAACAGCAGGGATGCACCCAGGGGCCATATGAGGAGCAGGAGAGAGGGTGACAGCAGGGATCATTACTCACAGACAGACAGGGACCCCAAGAGGCGGCGGTCTGACCCCATGAGAGATGATCACATGAATGGGCACACCACTGAAAGGGATGACCAAGACTTCAGGTGAGGGAATGAGCACCTGTGCAACCTTCTTAGACATGCACGTGAGAAGACACAAGCTGCTGACTTGCCCCCCTGCTTGTGAGAAGCTGGTAGGCTTTGTATCTCTGCTAACTTCTGGACAGACTTGTGACACAGACTACAGAAGTATGCACAATGACAGCGCCGTGGGTCGTTTCTTTCATGTATAGCCCTGGGAGCTGCTAAATCTGCATCTGCAAACGCTCATATACAGTTCTGCTCCTCGCATGTCTGGTGCATGCACTCTTGTCACTGTCTTGTCACTGTCAGGACACTGACTGCCACAGCAAGACCTCATATGGGGAGCTGCTCAGGACTGCACAAACATGACCCTAGCGCAAGGCAGATGAGTAAACATACATCAATGCATTCTTGTAGCTGTCTTGAATGTTGCCCTCAGCTTTGTCAAACCCCAAAACATCTATGCCAATTCGGAAGTCTCCATCCTACAGTGAAGCTCTAAACTCAAAATTTGTCTGGGGTCAGTGAAAAGGCGTTTCTACATTAAGGAGATGTTTCAGCTCTGCCCTTGAAGCTGTTGGATGCTCAACAACTCCTGAGCACTATTTTGAGCACTGCAGTGTCCTCCTCACTGTAGCAAGACTTGTTGTGTTGTCACTCATACCATGCTTGCCAGAAAGTGAGCATGCCACAAAGTAGCTCTGTGTCATTGGCTAAGCCCCCATGCCCTAACTTCCTTGCTGCATCAATTCTGGCCATGTCAAAGTTGAGACCCCTACACGGCACAAAAACACTTGTCATAGCTGACTGCTCAGACCCATCGCTTACATCTCATCTTGACTCAACCCAAAGCATAAATTCTATCATATAATACCAAAGCCCTAAGTTGCCCAGATGTGCAAGTTTGACCTCACAGCTTGACTGCACAACCCTAGGTCGAGCTTGTAAGAGATGCTGTTCATGTTAGCACAAAAGACTGTGTCCAAAAGAATCGAACAGGGAAGAAACCAACACAGAAACAAATGGTGGTTGACTGTTTGCCATGGTGTTCAGGCCACAAGGCAGTCGCATGAGGTCAGACTCCATCGTGGCAGAAGCACAACAAAGGCGTGATCAGCAGCACAAGCAGGACATAGGCCCCCCACCAGGCAGGCCCACAGGCCCATCTGTCCGTAGCTTGGTGCAGCGGGTCAGGCCTACCGACGCTGAAGAGGAGGAACAGCAGGACAGGATAGCGGTCGCCAGGTAATGCGCAATGCCTGCACATTGACTTGAGGGTGTGTTCTATACAACATTATAGTTGCTGCAACCTGTTCTTCTCAAGTGCAAATCAGGCTGATTGGCCATAGGACTCAAAATCATGTAAGAAATGAAAGGACAGTTGAAAGGAATCTTCCCATTTGGCTCATTCCGCATGCATTTGAATGTATGGTCAGGTGCTTGTCATCACTGCAGCAACCTGCAGCCACACCTTTTTTTTGTTTATCAACAAACATATAATAATTACTATACTTTAATGTCTTGGCAATGATGATAGCGATGCTGCTGGTCCTGCTTTCAGAGACAACCAGTGTTGCGTCTGAAGCCTTTTGCCTGCAGGTCTCAAGTGCGGCAGCCAGTCAGGTTGTTTGAGACAGCAATGCGACAGGTGGCAGCGCCTAGTCAGCCCAACAAGCCCTCCGTGTTTGACCGGCTCACCATACAGGCTGCTGGAGGCAACAGTGCAGCTGCTGTCACAGCTTCTGCTGTGGTGCGCCAGCTGCGGCGGTCAGCAGCTGCTGCAGCAGCTACAGAAGGTGATGCTTGAGTCTGTCACTTGGATGTTGCTGTGGCTGATGAGGTGTGGAAGGATTGCAGCACGCAAAGTGTGCATTTGGGTGATCACTTGTGAAAGGAATGCAGCTGTCAATGTATGCAGTTCCTTTGTCTGATGTGTCTTGGACAACAGCCCTCTATGTCCATTGCATGTCTCACAGCCTTGGGCGGGTGTAGTCTGATTGGTTTGTTCTGCTGATCAAAGCCTCTGATTCAGCAATGATTACCAGCAATGTATCCTAGGCTGCTTGGCGCATGACTTTGCCTAGGCGTATGCATACAGAACATCAGTGGGCTTTGCACAGATGTCAGCTAGCCAGTACATTGTTACTCGTATGTCAGCCCTAAAAGTTGCGAGCTGCCGTGCATTCTGCAAGAGCGTCGATGTCACAATGCGTGCCTGACAAAGGTGATGGTGATGCAGGTCCGGACAGCAGCGATATTCTGGCTCTGAAACGGCAGCTGAAGCTAATGGAGCAGGAAGTGACTAATCTGCGCAGGCAGCAGCAGGCTGTCATTACTAATGTGGCTTCCCGGCCAGCTGCTGCAGCTATTGCCACCATCCCTAATCTGGGTGATTGCAACTCTGTGGTAGTCCACAATGTGCACTTCTCTGCTACGCCTCAGATTGTTGCTGCCCACTTCAGTGGGTGAGTCACCGTCAACTCTCTCTGACTGAAATGGCCAAGTTGTTCTGCTACACATGTTGTGTTATTGCTCTTGCTTGAGATCATTTTTTGATGTGTGCTTGGAAGCTGCAGCCAGAAGAGCGTCTTCTTGTCTTGCATGGTAGTAGAGCCTGAGCAAACATCACCCGTTGCTGCTTGCTGTGCTGGAACACTCAAGCACGTCTCGCGCCATGCATAGCACGGCACCATGTTGATAGAGACACAAGCATGGCTGTAGTAAAGCATTACGCCAAGTCTGGTGCCTCAGTAATACCTACCTCGCCAAAGCACACTGCTGCTGACAGCCTCATGAGACACACGTTCATACAGAGCTTGTTTGCTGTGCAGGTGTGGTCCAACAACCAGAGTGACCATTCTCAAGGATAACACCACAGGCCATCCGTCAGGCACAGCCTATGTGCAATTCCTGACGTCTACCCAAGCAGCAGCTGCACTGGCACTGACAGGTTCAGCTTTGCTTCAAAGACCCATCACAGTTGCCCCCAAATTCCCAAAGCCTGCCCCAAGCCACATGTCCAGCTTTCAGTATCCCAGTCCTAGGATTGCTGCTGCACCATTTGATCCATTTGGGTTCCAGTTCTCTGAGGCTCAGTTCTCAGCAAACCAGTACTCAGGGAGCGGTGAATGGACCCCCAAGGGTAGAGGAAGGGGTAGAAGCTGGAGGGGTGGTGCAAGCAGCAGCAGAGGAGGCAGGGGTAGTGCAACAGGCAGAAGGGGCTCTGAGCAGAACAAGAGCAATGTGTACATTAGGCCTGGTCTGGAACGGCAGTCAAAGTAAAGTACTGTAGAACCTAACTGGTTGCATTTCAGCATCAGTCTTAGCAAAGTACCATCAGTCAACCAGTCAACCATGGTTTCACCCCTAGTGGGGCAGTGAAAAATAAAACTCTCAAAGCATGTTACAAGGGCACATCTGTCATCATGATGTTCACCTCACAACAACCCAAAAAAAAAAAAAAAAAAAAAACCCAACACCAAGACATTGTCAAGTAGGGGTGTGAATTTGGCCAGAACAGCAACTAGGGATCAACAAACTCTCAACTCGACACAACTCCCCACATAGACCTTCGGGAGCAGACAAAGTATGCTCATAAACAGCAACTTGGTGGGCCGCGCGATGCATTGGCTGGCATGTTGGAGGATATGTTTACAGTTTGTTTGAGTGAAAGTGCTGACATCCACTGCAGCACCTCAACGGTCGGTCAGGCTATCTTCGCTGCTTGACAGCGTCAGTCATCCATGAGACCAAGAATATCTTTGCGCACGTCTCGAGTTCGTAACTGCCCGAAATCGCAGTCGAGCCAAGCCTCCTGTAGCGCGGGGAAATGCAACTTAGCTTCAATCAGCACGTAAGCCAAAAACCTGCGCTGCGCGTTTTGCAGCCTGAGGTTGCTGGCGCTTCGCAGCTGTGGGCGCCAAAGCCAGAAGGAATGCCGTGGTGCCTTGTGTCGCTTGGTCGCAGGAAAGCTTGCGAACTCGAAAACAACTGGGGGTCTCAACAATATTCAGTCCCCTGATCCTTTTAGGGTTTGGCTCGATGCATTACATAATTTTGGAACCCTAAACAAATGAACTCTTCATAAAAGACTTCATGTGCAAGAAACAAAACTTTGGGAATTTTTTGTTGGGCCCTTGCATCAGTATGATACCATTTTGCATTCCAGACCCCCATTAAAATGACATGTTTTGGGACCTAGTAGGCGTGGTTTTGAATTCACAAGTGATCCTTAGTCGTGGCGTGCTTTTTGAAGCTAGATGAAAGTCATAGCATTGCAATACACTATTTTGTCCTGGAATGGCGTGGTTTTGGATTTAGGCCTACATCCGAAACCAGGGGTGTCTCTACTAGTTGCAAGCAATGACTCTGTTTTTCTGTGTACTTGAACATGTGGAAGCCCCATAAGGACTCGAACTATTGTTTGGCCAGCAGATGTATACAGGATGAATGCGAAGTCAGCCTGCACTGGTATTTGAACAGTTGCATGTTCTCAAGTGCGCAAATGTAGCTGCACTAGCTGTACAAAGTTTGTGCTAATAGCGTTTGTGCTGATAGCATAGTATGGCATCTCGGTCAATCAATCATCTGAAGTAGATAAGGCAGATTCTGCTCTCACCTTCCGTAAGCTTTTTGCCATGCAGATGTGTAATGATCCAAACCCCTTCGCTGTGATGTCTGGGTTGACATACTTGCTTCGTAATACAATGGGGAGTGCGTGGGGACTGCAATTTGGCTGCAAACTACTGAAACCAGCATCCCACGTGGCGATGAGCAAAGCCTGGCCAAAATGTTCCTAGTTTCTTACGTCGAGACCAGAGCAACTTAAGTAATCGGGCGACTGCTCTGGTTGTGACCAGCACTCCAAAGTTGAAGTTACAGGGCTGAGCTCGGGTGCGGCGACTGTCTGCTACATCTGCCGGACAGTCGCTGAGTAAGAACGGCAGCATAATCACGAGCTGGTGACCACGACAGTATGGGCCAAGCTGGCCCTCCGAGTCAGCACGACAGCAGAGAAAGCTCGCTTTTGCCAGAGGAGACGCAACAGTTGGTGCAGGACGCGCTGAAATGTTTCAGTCTGGTGCAAGTCCTCAACGGAGCCATAGCTTCCTTAGTCACGCTTGCCGGGTACCTGTACAAGCAAGGAACTTTTGCAGGTCAGCATTGTTCACGGTCCGAATGCGAATTCTAGATGAGATTGCTGCATCAGGCTCGACCAGAAAGGTTGCGCTTGTAGAGATCTGTTATTTTACGAAGCTCATGACAGCAGACTTTGCCGCCCATAGTCATAGCGACAAATCTACAAACCACGCTTTCAGCTCAAGTAACAGACAAACACCTGACTCATCGTATCTTCTGTGCTGCAGCAGTGCACCAAGCCCTGCCCTGGAGCTTGCTGAGGTTTGCATTCCTTGGTCTTGTTGGGGTGGTTAGCCACAAGGTGGGCCACCCATGCCACTATCCTGTAGATGCAAATGGCACACTTGCACAAGCTTGACAACCTGTGGAATCACCAGCAAACCCGCCACTACAGTCAGCCTCTAGTTCATGTCTTGAAGCAGAGCCACTTCGCAAGGGACTTGCAGCTGTGCTGCTTTGAAGCGCTAGAGAGCCTGGTCATGTTTTGGCGGCTCCCACATTGTCACACATGCGAGATCTTTCTGCTGAGGCATGTGCACTAAATCAAATCAGGATGCTTTCTACCAGCGGCAGGCAAGGAGCTTTCTTGTTACATTGCTCAGATAAGTGGATCTTTTCATGCAGGCTCTCAGCACAAAGCGTGAATGTCCATGGGGTGTGAGGCGTCACACCTTAGTGCATGCTGCCATCTACCTACAACTGGCCTGGTTCAGCAGTGAGCTGGTGTTGGCTTCCACAGCTGTGGCCTTGGCGCCTCGTATCATGGGTGAGTGATGCATAGTCCTTTGCTGTCTGATGTTGGTCAGTCAGTCAGTCAGTCAGTCAGTCACCTAGTGACAGTCCGGCTGCCCATGACTCTGTTGACAACAAGTGTGTGCATCGCCTTCCTTGTGTGGTTGGCACATGCCAAAGACATGGCTTCAGGCAATCTTTGTGTTATTCTGAGAAAGTTGAACATCAGTCAAGCATTATTCACTGCAAGGCTTGACAGAGGTGCATAAGGGTGCAGGGCATTGTGCCACAAGTTTCTTCAAGAGCACCTGGATAGACTGTACTTTGCAAATGTCCGCAAGCATATTTTGTATCACTTGTTGGTAGTCAGCAACAACACAATTGCTGTTGCTGGCTGACAAAGCAGGACCTCGTTTTGGGAGCTACACAGGACTGTGACGCCTGACCTGTGTAGTATATGGTATGAGGGGGGAAGACATGCGTCCAGCAATTGAATGGTCAGCACAGAAGCTGACATGCATAGATGTGACAGGGCCAACAAGCATACATGTGACAGGGCTGAAATGCTTAGATGTGACAGGGCTGCTGTGTGTGCAGGCCAACCCCTGGAGGAGACACAATTTTCTTATGTACCTGCGTCAGCAGCGCTGCAGGTCTATGGCTGCGGCGTTCTCATTACCATAGGAGCAGCCCTTTGTTTCAGCAGTCGGCAGAGGCGTCACCTACATACCACTTGTGTGGACAGCAATGCTGCTCAATTCATCACTCAGAGTGACAAGCTCACATCAGGCAGCAGCATCTTCGGCAAGCCTGAAGACAGCAACTTACTGCAGCCGCTGTTGCCAGAAGCATCTGTGTGATCATGGATAAGCTTGTGGGAAGTAGCGAAACACTGCAGTAGAGTCCAACTTGCAGTCCAGTGTCACATTTCAAATGTGTTGTGGTGTTTCATCCGCAGCTGTAGGTCTTGCAGGGCATTCACCACCTTGAGTTGTTGCTGTCAACTGTTTGTCACTCTGTATGAAGTGTGCATATCAAGTCACTACTGATGCAGTGCTGGGTTGATTGTTTCGGTACAGACTTTGTAGCTGCATTTTGCATCCCAGCGTTTCAGCAGGATTTTGCTCTTCCTGGTCTAGAGCAAAGCTGCATGTGTGATGGTCTACTCGAAGTCAGATACGTTTTGGACACATGTACATTATGCCTGGACAGTACGAATTATGTATGGCGTAGGATGGGACATGAAGATAGTTCACATCGTGTGTGCAATGTGGGTCATTGGTACTGATGTGTAATGATGATCTTTGAGGCAATGCAGCAGCAAGCACAGGGATATTGTTCGGTGGTGTAAGGCAGTTGCCGCAGCTAGAATGCTATTGATGATCAGGCACAAGACAAGTGACCGTGACATGTCCAGGCTTGGATCGTCCGTAGTTTGACCAAAGTACTGAGATGTCAAACTCACATCCTAAAGATCCTACATTGATTGAAATGAAATTGATTGTAATAATGGCAGCACACGCCGAGTTTGACCAGGACTGCATGCTGCACATAAATCAACTGTCACAGACGCTGGCAGAAACTTGCGCTGTTGCCATGTAGGCTACACATGATGTAGCATGTGACTGTCCATCTGTCATGACAAATAAATTATTTGAAAATAATGGATGTTTGCTGGTTGTTGCCAGCCTGCAAACGTGCCAGGGTACCTCTCAAGCTGTCAGTGGCAGAGTCTTAACAGCTTGAAACTATGTTCGTGCCTATAGTGGAGCCTGCAACTTCATGCTGGCAGGAACTTACCGCAGAGGTTTTATGGAAGCTAGTTGATGTCCTCCAGCCTCAGGACACCCCAGTATCCGCGTTTGCACCTGAGCGATACCTATCAGTCTTCAAGCGTGTTTGTTCCCATTCGCAACACGCTGCACGTAAGGGGCTTGTCCTGGTGCAATTGCCGTGCGTTGTACACGTGCGTGTTGCGACAGTGATCCTGGATCAATGATCCATCGTGCAGGAGTTGGCCAACGGCACCTTGACCTTCGAAAAGCCTGCAGTGACGGTGACATCAGAATGCTGTTAGACAAGTACACTGGCGCACAAAGCCTGGCACTGCCTCTCAACAGCATTCTGACTGAGAAAACTATCTCCACTTTACAAGAACTTCCTTGCATCCGCTTTCTGGACGTCAAGGGTGATGGCACTGCCATGAACATCAATAACCTGGTTCAGCTTGAGGGGGCCACCACAATGCTGGCTTGGTTCCACAACAGTCAGATGCAGGATGGAAAAGGGAGGTTGTGCACAATATGTGAGAACTTGACCACGCTGAAGCACGTTTGTATTGCAGAGTATTACTATGCGCATCATGTGCCAGCTGACTGGCAGGAGAAGCTGAATTGCTTGACGCAGCTCAAGCTGCTTGAGTCTCTGGCAAGCAGAAGGGTCCCGTCACCAGCATGCCTTGCAGCCTTGACAAAACTGACGAGGCTTGAGCTCTCTTGCTTTGATGATCAACGTAAATACGATCTGAATGCTGCTATGGACGTCGTGCTAACTCTGCCCTGCCTGGAGGCTCTGCTGCTTGGGCCCTGTCCATCAGCACAGCAGCTTCAGTCCCTGAGCAGAATGCCACAGTTGACATCTCTGGTTGTTGGGAGCACACTGGATGATAGCTACACAATGGCAACAAGCGGTAAAGCGCGATGGAAAGCCGCCACATGCAGTCTTGACGATGTGCACAAGCTGTGTTGCATGGCCGTTGTGAAGAACCTGGACTGCAAACTTCACCTTCACGGCGAAACTCATGTTCACGTTTGGTCACAAGGCCAGGCAGAGGATAAAGCCCACTTTTGCATTCCAGGAACAGAGTATAAGCTGACAGTGATGTGATACCTTCTAAAGTATGGACAGTCGAGTAAAATTGCAGTGCGGTGTTACTAACTTATGCAAGTGTCAAACGGCCTTTGTATTCATCTATGTGCAACCCGTTGGCAAAGCTTGGGGCGTGCATTGTTGGTCAAGGTGATCAATCACATCATCAACCATGCGTACAGTATTGAGATTCATGGATGTAAGCATTCTGTATCAAACACACGTGCAGTGCTGCGCAGACCACCTACTTGAGCCGCTTGCACAGGCTGCAGCCTGAAGCTGCCATGCAGCCATCACTGCACCCTGCCATTGCCACAGTGTATGGAATGGTCGTGGTGGCAATGCCAAGTTCCAGATGCGTTTCTGCATTTGAACTCTTGCAGCTGTCACTCAAGCTTGAGGTACCCTGCAGAAGACTGCTTTGCAAGAGTTTGGTGACGCACATGAATAGTGCACATGAGTATAGGTCCAAACAAAGTTGCGTGTCATTCAGCACGTGTCTGTCTCAAAGGCCTAAACCATTTCACTGCTGATATAGGTATCTTGACCTCCCGACCGGCCATCTAGACTGTCAGCCTTGACCCAACAGACACCGCAAACATGTTTCTCAGCAACTTTCGGCGTCAGCAATTTCTGCTTGACTGTGAACATAGCCTCCAAGATTCATTTCAATGCATTGCGCAGCCCAACACAGCCTTGCATGACTGCATACTGTATCTGATATCATTGATGCATCACCTACGATCCAGGCATTTTACAAGGCTCTGCAAATCAGTGCATGCATCATAAAAAGTCCTTGGGGGCGTACATTTGAGATCCAATCTAGCAAGGAGACCATGTCACTGATTTTCCTGGACTGATTAATCAATAGGCCTGACAAGCAAAATATCAGCACTCAGCCAGCCGCTTTTGTAATGCAATACTCCGAGATTCATTTGCAACTCATGCATACCTGCCAACATACTCTGCATTGACCCTATCATACGTACCGGTAAAGACTGATCCCGAAAGTTTCGCTGACAAGTGCAGTTTCGGGAATTGATCATCGGATACATACCACTAAGAAAAAAATGGCACTGCATTTTGCAAAACCAAGAGATATCGTAACGCTCGCTGTAAAGGCACAGTGATCGTGATGCCAATGACGCCATAGACTTCGCCACAGGCTGGAGAAGCTGCAACTGTACATCATGCATCAGCTTCAGCACCAGCACCAGCATCCAGATGCACATCCGCCGGATGTCGCATGGCTCACTGCCCAGTCGAAGGCTCACTGGGACAGGAGCTCTACGTCGTACGCGGAGATCCTTATTCGCAGGGGCTTGACAGAGCCGAATTTTCGGCAAGTGATAGATGTTGTCGGCAAACATTGCAAGCCAGGTGCGTGGGTCGTACGCAGGTGTGCGAATTTTCGTTCCTGATGGAAGCACAAACTGCTTCCAGACACTCGAGAGCACACCTGACTGCAGCAGCTTCAACCTGCAGACGCAAGGATCCGAGTGTTAGACCTTGCCAGCAACGCAGGCTCTCCAGCTGTGCCTCTTGGAAAGGCCTTTCCCAACGCCACAGTAGTCGCCACTGACCTATCTCCTGCCTCAGTCAGCTTGATCAGCGAGTATGCAGCCTCAGAGGGTGTCACAAATGTCACTGCTCAGCCTGCAGATGCTCAGCACCTGCAAGAGTTTGATGATAACACGTTTGACGCCGTGACTTGTAGCTATGGCTTGATGTTTATGCCTGACCATCAGAAGGCTTTACAAGAGGCGCACAGGGTGCTTAAATTGGGAGGTCTATATGTGGCTACAGTCTGGGGCCCTTTGGAACACTACCAATTTGGTCAGGTGAGGTCAAGCATCAATACCCAACAGTACAGTAAGATCTACCCGCACCTCTTACGTCTCCACGCTCAGCTTGAGGCTGCGCCGTGCTGTGCTGTGCTGTGCTGTGCTGTGCTGTGCTGTGCTGTGCTGTGCTGTGTCACTGGAATGTAAGAGCACAAGAGATCGATGACTGTCTCACCCAGAGTAGAGCAAGGCATGAGTCCATCAGTGCATTCAGTGCTTTAATTTGCACAGATTGCACAGGCATCAGCAAGTGGCGTTATATGTCATAACCACAGTGCAGATGTTCAGTGAAGTGGGTAGGCAAATAGCAGGGGATCAGGGTCCACCACCATCCCCGTACACCCCCTGGCGTTTTGGCAACCCTCTTCAGCTTCTTCAGGATTTGAAAGGCGCACACTTCAGTAATGCGCATTGCACCGCCTACAGCCATCCCATGACTTTCCCACTTGCTGATCTGGTTGCCTTTCAGCTTGGACCTAATGGGCAGTCCAGATCCCTTCTTGACAAGCTAAAAGCAAATGGCAAGGAGAACATACATGAAGAGGCTCCCCAGGTATGTCCTTGACAGAAGTCTGCACGCATTTTCTTCTTTCTTCTCTTCTTCTTCTTCTCTTCTTCTTCTTCTTCTTCTGCAGTTTCTTCTTTCTGGGTATGTTGTTGATGCCTGCAAGGTCCTGCACCCAATCTTGCTTTGCTGTTTTCATGCATGCATTTGTCAAAAGGCCAATCCTGTGTTAATCACACGCCAGTGGCGCTTAATAAGCATGGGTTTAGTTCAAACATTGTGGAGAAGCAAGACCTGACCTCAAACTTGTCCAGCTTACACTGGCCCAGCTTGCAGCTGATAGTATCATCATTGTCGAATATTGGTTGCAATCACTAAGCCCATGATTGCCCATGTGATGGTTTTGTTCAAATTCAAATGCAGTGCACTGTGCATCTGCTTTGACTACTGCCGCTGATTGTGAGTGTCACATGTCAGCATTTGACCCTCCGCATTTACCTTGAGCATCAACATTTTACATTAATGTCAAGCCCTGCCACTGAGCATTCTGCCATGCACTCAGTCTGAGCAGCCATGGATGACTTTGCAGTACATGTGACCAGTTTAAATTGTGATTGAGCTCAGCAAATGTGTTGCTGCTCGTTTGTGCTATCACAATCCTTGTGAACCTGCATGAGCTTTGGGTGTGAACTGTGCACGCCCTAGATGTGTCCTGATGGCATGAAATAACATTGAGAGTGCAAACACAGGTGATGCGTGCTGTGCTGACGGAGCAAGGCTTGCTGCATGACGAAACAGCTCATTTCGAGAACACAGCTTTGATGTTTACAGCTGTGAAGTAACAAGTTTAGTCATAGCAGACCTGGTTCAAACAGCCTTGCTGGCACAACAACTCAACCTCAACACACAGTTTTGACGTTCACAGCCATTAAGCAACAAGCTCTCACAGCAAGCAAACTCCATGGAGACTGCAAACATAGTGCACGTTCACTGTAGTGTTACAGGACACAGCAAACAGGAACTACTTGCTTTCTGTTACTCTATGGCTAGCTAGCCGACCTGTGTGAAGGCAATACGGTGGCTGATCAGCATGACTCATACTCTGCAAACTTTTGAGACATCTGCTTAAGGATGTCATATATTGCTACACTGTAGCAGCTACAGTGGTCAATAGGGCGTGCGTCATACAAATGCTCTGAATCATTGATGCGAATGCTTCTGCAACGTATTGTCATTGCAGGGCTCCACAAGATGCACAAGTGCATGCAGCATGGATCCAATCCATGATCCAGATTTTTTGCGTTTATGACATCGCTGGCCTCAGTCCTTGCCTGTGCACTATGAAAACTTCAGAACATATGTTTGATACATATTCTACAGTAGCTACGCAGCAGAGCTTGCTGTCCTGATCTACTAGAATGATTTGTTGCAACATCAAATTCTGCTGCTTCAGATCGAAGCAAGTTGGTCATCTTAGTCCAAAACTCGGACTCCAAGTTGGCTCGGCACAAAGTTCTCGCTCACTAGCCCTACGTTATGTAATTACTCCCAACACGTTTCTGTATTACAGAGATATTATAGGTATGCAATGCAAGATTTCATCTTCACGGTAGAACCAAAAGCATGACTCTGAGCTGTCAGTCGTCTATATATCTACAGCCATATGCCGCTTGCTTAAATGTTCTAGCATTGCATATCCAGTAGTCTATATCAGCATTCCCAGTGAATGGATTGCCATCACGGCCAAGCAAGCTCAGCCTGTTGCCACAATTCTTTGACCTTCTCTGACAGTCGATTGTTCTGCTGCAAAGTCTCCAAATCTGGAAGATCATTATAGCTGAGGTCAAGGTACTGAACGATGCGCTTTCCCAAGAGTTGGTCAAGCACTGGCTCGATCTCTTCACAGGAGTTGCAAAGTATACAATTGAAGGACAAGTCCAGAGCGACAATTTTGCCTCCACAAACTTCCTCAAGCCTTGATGGCAAAGTTGCCAGAACTTCGAAGGTCATCCTCCCGTCTGCAAGGTTGCAAATCAGGAAGTCATGTTGCCGAGCCACTGTCGATAGCTCTTGGAGAACCGTCGAGACGCCGTGTTGATCAAGGGCATATTCTTTGTCATTTTCATACATGAAGGTTGACATGACGTCCGCCGGTTCAAGCCACTGGACACAATACCTTGCAAACGGCCGCTATAAAAAGCCTGGACACCAATGCACATGCAAAAGCCTTCCAGATGTAGCTCTCGTGCAAGGAACGCTAATGTTGCCTTGATTCCGATTTGAACTGCTTCTCCATTGATTGCAAAATTATCTGTTGTCACCTCTGGGCTGCGCTGTGTGCACAAGTGTATGCAGCATGGATCCGAGTATCAGCTTCTTGTGCTTTTTCCTAAGCACCACCCATCGTTTCATAGCAAATAGGTATCTTGACGCCTGCATAGCAGAGTTTTCTGCACTGACCTGCCAGATTAGCTTGCTGCAACAGCAAACTCTGCTGCTTCAGATCCAAGCAAACTGGTCATCTTGATCCCAGGCTTGAACTTCAAGCTTGCTCAGCATGTATGCAGCGCAGCACGTTATCTTTACAAAACCTTTAGTGGTCGGGCAGATAAATGTATATAGTATTTACCTACAATTTACTTTACCACCGACAAAGTGGCCATGAGCACAGCACACCAGTGGTGGTGCTCATGGTGCTGTCATGTTCTTATTTCCATTTCATTTTGTAACTATCAAACACAGCGTAAACTCAAGTTGTCATGGTGGACTGCTTGTACAGCTGAGACTCTGGAATCGGAAGTGAAACATCAGTTGTCTTGTTTCCACCAGTCATCCTCGTCTTCCCATCCTTCAACCCCCTGGTCAACCCCACTGGCAGCCTGCCCCACCCCCCAGGTGTCTAGAGACATCTCCTGCTGGTGGGCTGGCGAGGCGGGCTGCATGAAACGAATAGCAACAGGGCTAGCTGAGGGCTCCAGCAGGGGCTCTTCTGAGTGCCCTACACGGCCTGAGCGCGTGGGGCTGTCGTAGCCAGGATCTGTAACAGTGCAGGAAATTAGCCTTCTGACATGCTAGCAACTAAAACCTGGCTAGCACAATGCCAGGCAATGCAGAAGGATCCTGCTCAATGGGCTCTTCTGCATCACCTGGCATTGTGCTAGACAGGTTTTCACAGCTCTCAAAGAAGTCTGTGCAGGCCAACAGGATTATGGTAGTACACCTTCATCACCCATTGTAGCTCAGGGCAACCAGTCAGAGTGGCCTGTGTGGAGATCCTGGTTGCCCTGAGCTACATTGGGTAATGAAGGTGGACTACCAAAGTCCTGTTGGCCTGCACAGCATTGACAAATGGTCGGACAGGTTGTGCATATCCAAGCAAGCCTTGATGATCAGCCCATGTCAGCACTCTGGCGCTGTTGATATCAGGCCACAGACTGCAGAATGGAGCTTCATGCTACTCAACTCATAGCACAGAGCGTTTAAACGGGAAAGGCAGAGGCTGAACAAAGTAAAAGTCTCAGGTCACACTGGAACATGAGAGTGCATAGTGCATAGGATACTAACCTGCAAGCATTGGCCTATACATTGCCACGTGCAGTGAGTGCAAGACTGAACAGTCAGCATGCTATGCCTTCTTCTGATCAATTGTAAGCTTACCTTCTGCTTCCCGTGTGTGACTGGACTCAGGAGCTTCATCCCCAGCCTCACCAGGGACTGCGCTGTCATCCCCAAGCTCACTGGGGACTGCGCTGTCAACCCCAAGCTCACTGGGGATTCCAGCATCATCTCCAGACTCGCTGGGGACTGCGTCTTCATCCCCAGCAGCGCTAGCCACCGAAGCCAGCTCAACCGCATCGTCCTCGTCATCGCCTGAGAAGCTTGCATCCCCAGCATTGAGGCTTCGCACAAACTCAGGATCCAGGTCGTTCTGGAGAAGGACGGCTTCATACAACGCCATCTGCAGCAATTGTAATCCAGACTCAGAGTGTAACTTAGGATCAAATTTTGAATCAGATGTTAGCCAGGATCGGAGGCTGTTTGAAGGACAGCTGCACATGGCCAAGCAGCAGGACGATGTATACACAGACAGACACAGCCAAATAGCCACAGAAAGACACAGCCATACACACAAGGTCGGGGTAGATATGTCATGTAATGCATTATATTGTATTTCATTATTACGTGTTTCATACGGTATATGTATATGGTGAGGAGTACTCGGGTACTCACAGTGCTGTGAGCTTCGCCAAGCAGCATGTAAGCCTCGTCCGCGCTTGCCATCTCGCGCTCTGCGGATGCTTCCAGCCCTGCTGCATGCTCCCGGGCAGCCTGCATATCATCACACACCCAGTCTTGTACGGGATATTCATACGGTGAAGAGTACTCACAGTGCTATGAGCTTCGCCCAGCAGCATGTAAGCCTCGTCAGCGCTTGCCATCACCCTCTTTGCATCTGCATAAACCTTAAAACCCTAAACCCTAATCTCCCTCTTTGCATCTGCAGACAGGGAGATGGCAAGCGCTGACGAGGCTTACATGCCGCAGCTTGCACATCATCACACATCCAAGCAATGTTTCGCTTCATGCACACATGCATTGGTACAAACACTCATCTGCAGCCTACACACCCAATCAGTCATTCGCTTCCTACACACATGCATACATTGGTGCACACAACCATCTGCAGCATTCACAGCCAGTCAGTCATTTGCATCATGCACAAAGCACTGAAAGACACACTCAAGGAATCAACGCTTGCTGTGTTGACTCGGCGGAAAGAACTGTCAGCTGCGAAAGATGAGCTGATGCACCCTTGTCATACTTTGTATGTCATCTGAGAATGCTTTGCAGCCCCTTAGGGGTAGGGGTAGGAGGTAGGAGGTAGGAAAAGCAGCAGCCCATGTACCTCTTGCACAACAGCTGTCAGTGTGCAGGCTTGCTGTGCAAAAAGACACACACACTGGCTGCTGCTGCTGCTACACATAGGCTAGCAGAGATAGATATCAAACCTGCTCGACTGGTAATCACCATCCTCTAACCAGTGCATGCTGAGTAGCATTTCAATAATGCAAAGGGACATAAACGCTTTTCCGAACAGAACTCCCACCAGCTTGGGTTTGTCGCACACCACATACACCTGTGCTTTCAAGCCAGGATGTCTGATGAGTCACAACTGGCTCCACACCCCAGACCATAAGGTATAAAATCAAAAGCCACTTTTGATTGTACACAAAGCCGGTGCCTTCACGTGACTAATCATGCTGAGTAGCATCTCAATTCTCTGAGTGTCATACCTTGAGTGCAGCTCTGAGCTGGTCAGCGTTGGCCTTGGGGGCGGGGGAGCCTGCCGGCCTGGGGGGCTTCTTGGGGGACAGGTGGTACACAAACTCATCCCTGGCACCCTCAGCTGCGGCCAAGTCGACTTCCAGATCCAGAATCCGGGCACGCACTGCTGCCACCTCCGTGTCCACCTTCAACAGCACAGCAAACGACTCACACAAATCTCTGATGTTCATTCAACAGTGATCATTCTTGCTGTCACGAATGTGTTGTTATTAGTGTTATTGATATTATGTTTATGCTTGATTATATGAATGTTGTTATTCAACAGTGACTGACGACAACATAAGTGCTAGTCCCGCTTTTTTCAAACAGCAGGAAAGGGTGTTAGGCAGGAAGAGGACAAGTTTCTGACTTGTGAGTCTCAGCTCAGAATCTGTGAGGCTCAGCAACATGAAGAATCAGTTCAATGAATGATACATAGTATACGAGCAATCAAAAGCGTGCATGCCATGATGATTCCCATTGTTGCCACACAAGGCATCATTGTGCTGTATCCTCACCTTGTCTTTGGCCTTCTCAGCAGCCAAAGCGTTCTGAAGAGCGTCCTCTGTCTCCTTGACCTGATCTCTCAGCTGCTGAGTCAACATCTCAATCTGCTGCTCAAACTCCTGCCTCAGCCGCCTGGACTCACCCTGTGAGGTCTCAAGCTCAGCACTCAGAGACTCGGCTGCTTGACTTGCCTGACTCAGCTGCTCCTCAGCGGCTTGGAGAGCCTCAGATGAGCCGGCCTGATCCTGGATGAACAGCAATTTGATATACTTAGTCATTGCTCACCCCTGCAGGCAGATCATGCTGAGGCACAAGCACAAGATCAGGTTGCAGCATTGACACATGTACTGCCCACCCACTTCAATTAAGTGAGACACTTTGACTGCAAAAGCATGATGCAGGCACATGCAGTGAGGAAAGGGAGGGAGGGGGGGAGGGAGGGGGGGGGGGGGAAGTCCCAAGTTGCATCCGTCAGGTCTGTGCTGCGAAGCTCTGTTGGTGGGAAACATAAGTAGTGTGGTATGCACGGAGAAAACAGCAGATGCTTTGAAATTTGGACTTGTCATGTTCAAGCCTTAGTATATATACCTGGAGATCTTGCTCAAGGACCTGAACCTGCTCCTCAGAGCTTATGAGCTGCTGTCTCAGACTCGCCAGGTCAGCATGCAGGGACTCCAACTGCTCAGAGGCCTGTTGGGCGTTGCCCTCTCTAGCAGTTTCCAGGAGAGCCTCCAGCCTGTCACACTCCTGCACAGCATGCCAGCCGCGCTGAGCACAGCAACAACTGTCATGCATTGATGCTTGACACCGTCAAGCAATAAAGAAATAACTAAAAGACAAATGAGTTGGCAGAAGGGTAGGCAAAGATGATTGACAGGGAAGGGTGGAGCTTCACTTGCATTGGGTGGGGTATGAGGGCAGATGGTAACAGCAGCCAATCTTGGAAAATGTGCTGTTGTTACACCATAGTATTCCCCAAACAGACCATAGCATGCAACATGGTTTGAGCAGCCAAATTCAGACATGCAAATCTTGGAACAGAAGGTGAATACATCCTGCCCTCATAGAATGCATGAACTCTTTTCAATCCCCAAACGTCTATTCAAATTCAGAAACGTCATCCCTGGAAATCTAAACTCAGAAACAGTAAAAATGCGTTTCTACATCAGGGGGATGTTTTAGAGCATAAATACCTCCTCTTTCCCAGTCAGCTGCTCAAAGCTCTCCTGAGCCTCTTCTTCCAAACTCTGCACCTTCTGGTGCAGCTGTCCTTGCTCCTCTTCCAGCCTCCTGACCTCTTCTTCCTTGTGCTGTAGCTGCTCCTGCAGCTGACTCAGCTGCCGTTGCAGCTTCTGCACCTCATCTTGGGCCTCTGAAGTCTGCTCTGCCCCTGCTAACAGCCCCTCCAGCTGCTGCTTCAGCTCCTCCTTTTCAGCACTCAAAGACTCAGACCTCAGAGTTGACTCAGCTAGCTCAGCCTCGAGCTCCCGAGCCTTCTCAGCAAAGGAGTCCCGCTCAACAAAGGATGACTCAGCGCGCTGAGTGGCCTGGTCTTGCTCTGAGCTGAGCTGCTCAGCCTGCTGGGTCATCAGAGCCAACTCAGTGCTCAAGGCGGCTCTGCTGCTCTCAAACTCAGCATTGCGAGTCACTACTTGGGCATGAAGACTAACGATGTCAGCTTCCAGAGAGGAGATCTTGACTGCAGCCTCCTCAAGCTGCCGAGTCAGCTCAGTGCCACTCAGCTCTGAGCTGTCGCCCTGAGTTGAGGCGGGAGCCTGACTCGGAGGCGAGTCTGGAGCCTGGGCAGGTGCTGAGTCAACTCGCGAGCGGCTGAGCTCTGAGTCAATAGGCTGCATGGAAGCTGACTGTGCCTGGAGTCGGTCCATGAGGGACTTGCACTCAGCTCTCAGCTCACGCATCTCAAACTCAGCCTGCTCAGCTCTGCGCGTGGCATCCTCTCTCTCAGCAGTGACGACAGCCAGACCTGCATTTCAAATCATTACAGTCAACACACAAATAAGTATTGCAAAACTACTAGATAAAGTTTTAGCATCACACCTGGCATGCTGTGTGTATACAAACATGCTGCACTATGCAGCCAGGAGGAAGAGGAAGAGACAAAGTCTGAGGAAGCCCGCATTAAGGAATGTCAGAAACCATGAAAGACTTTGGTTTTTTTGTGACATTTATCATTGTGGGCTACCTCGGGCTTTGTCTTTTACTCGCAGTGTGTTTGCGAGTCATGCATTGTGTGTGCCGTCCTCTGCTACCAAGGGAAGCTAGCATGCCATGAGGTGCCTGTTGACTTGACTATTGCATTGCAGTTGTTTTGGCATTCCCTGTTCCAGCATGGACAATTATCATGGCTAAAATCAGTCATCTTGAACACAAATGTTGACTGATAGATGCCAATCTGTGTTGATCAGGGCTTCAGTTGGCCAGGACAGTTCTGACTGCTGGAACAGGGATTGCCAAAACATGACATACTCGGGAGTGCTTAATTCTATGTAAGACATGTGTTTGATGAGTGCATGTGTGAAGCTTCTGTTTCACTGTAAACAGGCTGAGCAGACGCCCAGCAGGCAAGAAAAGAACTTGTTTTGCTGACGGCTGCTGGTGCAAAGTGGTGCTCTGGGCAAATTGCAGCAGCTAAGCAAATGTGTACAGGAGGCCTGATCCTGATTCTGAATGGAATAGCACAGCCAGCATGCACGACACCACATGCAGCAGCTAGATGCACAGTTGTTCTCATCAGCAATACCTGTGAGTGGTAGACATGCAGGCAAAGGCAGGAAACCCCAACCCTGATTCCTAATCACGGATGACATTTGAGATCTACACAAAGCAGCTAGGCGGGCGCTTACAGACTGAAGAAGAAGAAGAACCCAGTTGCTACACCAGTCACAGGGCATAAGACCAAAGAGGAAGAAGATTGATTGGCGGAAGGGAGGCAGAGGAAGAGGAGGAGGGGGAAGAGGAAGAAAGAAGAGAGTAAATGGAAGAGGAAGAAAGAAGAGGAGAAGTGGAAGAGGGATGAACGCTGACTCACCAGCAGGGCCGCCAGCTTTGGTCCTCTTGATGCGCTCAGTCTGCTTCTCTCTCAAGGCGAAAGCCTCCTTGGAAGCTGCCTCGGCAGCTGCCTTGGCCTCCTCCAGCTGAGCCTTCTGCTCCTCCAAGTCAATGATGCGAGCATCAGCGACCCCCATCTTGCCCCTGCAGGGTTTGGAAGTTAAAATTAAGGGTTTTTGTGCAGCACAAACAGACACATGTCACTCCAGATGCGAGCATCAGCCACCCCCATCTTGCCCCTGCAGGATCAGGGGTGGGGGTTGAGGGGTAATTTGATGTAGCACGGACAGACACATGTCACTCCAGACGACTGTTTTCTGTTCGGAATGACTGGATGCAACAAATCAGGTATTGTGTGGCAGTGAACAGACCCTCCCTCCCAACCCCCTCAGTGGCCGTACTTGCTGCCAGTAGAGCTTCATGTAGTGACAAAGATCAGCAGATACACAGAAACAGCAAGCTTGTACACACATTTGCAGCGGACGCTGTTCAATGTCAACAACTTTTGTAACATTGCAAAAAACCACAATGCAATTACAGAGGCCAACATTGCACCTAAGAGCTGGAGCACAGAAGAAAGAGGTGAGCCACTGCAGCTCGTACCTGTAGTCTTCAAGCTCTTCTAACAGCGCTTGAGCTTTCCTCTGAGGTGATGACCCTGCTGACTGGGGACTGCCCTTTGCTCCATCCCCACTCATCTGCTGAGTCAGCAGCTCATACTCAGACTCAAGTCTGGCGTGGGCAGCTCTTGTCTCCTCAAGCTGCTCACTGAGCTCGGCATGCCTGGACTCAGAGGTGTTGCGTTGATGAGCATGAGTCTCATTCAATGCCTCCACCTCCTTCTGCAACTCACTGCACATGAGCTCAGAGCCCCTGAGCTGCTCGGCGGCTGAGTCTAGCTGCTCAGAGAGCTCGGCAGATTTGATCTCAGCTCTGTCCCGTTGCTGAGTCAATGAGTTGAGTTGAGGTAATGCGGCAGCCACCTGATCAGCGAGAGAACTCTGGTCTGAGGTGACAGCTGTCAGCTGCTCACGCGCCTCATCCAGGGACCCTGCACCATGGCAGCAATTCAGTTTCAGCCAGCATGAAACGTCTTGTTTGTCAAAGGAATGTTGACATGCAAAACTGAGTAAACTAGGATTCAAAGCGTGACTTAAGTAGTGCACATAGCAAGCAACACCCCTCGCTCTTTATACCATACATCGGCAAAAAACCAACCCCAACAAACAACAATGTGAATGTATACACACCCCTTTTTTATAATGTACAAAGGCATACCACAATAGGCATACACATTGCTATTGTAAATTTTGTTGATGTGAGCCTATACGTTGTACATGTTACTCAATGCATGATGTTCATATTCTGCATACTGAAAGCATGCGTGCAAGCACATGTTGATGTATGAAGCAACACCATTTTGGATTTTAGCAAGGGTGTCAGATAATTGTCATGTATACATTTCAGATACTGGATGCATGCATGCCTGAATGTTTGAAGCAGACCCGCCTTGGGTTTCAGGAAGGCTGTTACAAAAGAGTGACACATAGGTGTCATGCGTACATTTCACATACTGGATGCATGCATGCGTAAGTGTGTGACGCAGACCCACCTTGGATCTCAGCAAGGGTGTCACATAATTTGTCATGTGTACATGCTGGATGCATGCATGTGTGAATGTGCAAAGCAGACCCACCTTGGATCTTAACAAGGGTGGCCCGGTGGCTCTCCAGGATGGCCTCCAGCTCAGACTGTGTGTTGGCAATGTCCTGCCTCAGCTGCTCTTCAGTCTGCAATTCATCAGAACACCCCTTAAAAACATTCCTTGAGAATGTCAATCATCTCTGGCAAATTAACATGTTCTTTACTGTGTCAGTGACTCCAGACAGGCTGCTCTGGAGAGACAAGACTTGTCCTGCATGTACCCAGCTCATCATGAGCCGGAAAACGTTGCGACAACTAGTATTATTATTATTGTCAGTAATTTGTTTCACTGCTATCATTCAAATCTCCAGCCGGTGCATTACTGAAATTGTGACATTCACATAGGTGACATACATACTCTGCAGCCAAAACCTCACAAGCCAGTCAGTCAAAGTATACTGTCGCATTCCTTGTGGTCAAGACTACATGCATGACAAGCCAGTTAGTCAAAGCATTCCAGCGCATTCCTTCTAAATGTAGAGGGTCAAGACTACATGCATGACAAAGGCAATGCCTGCATGACTGCTCATCTAAAAGACAGGATGGAGTGTTAACAGCTTGCTGCAAGCATGCACACTTCTGCTTCCCACTGTACACTGTGACACACATCAGCACTCACCAGACAACCTTCACAGCAAGAAGCGTGTCCGGCTAGACAGCATGTTATCAGCCAGACGACACGATTTTCAGCCAAACAACACGGTTTCCGGCCAGACAACATGTTTTCAGGCAAACAACACGATTTCCAGCGAAACGTGGTTATCAGCCAGACAGCACCAACTTCAGCCAGACAGCAATTATTTTTGCATGTAGACTCCCTCACCTGAGCTGCAGCAGCAGCGGCTGAGTTGCTGCTTGCTTGCACCTCCTCAAACTGGCTTCTCCACTTGTCAGCGTCCTGCTGAGCTGCCCAAGCCTTCTCCTCTTCTTCAGCTGATTTCTCACCAGCGTCAGTCAGCTGCTGCCTCAAGGAAGCTGTCTCAGCAGCTGAGGAGGCTTGAAGGGCAGCGAGCTGACTCTGCCATGACTCAGCAGCCTGAGCGCTGTGATCTAACTCGGCCTGAGTTGCGCTCAGCCGCCGGCGTGAGTCCTCCAGCTCAGAAGCCAACTGCTGGTGTGAGCTGCTCAGCTCAGAGTTCTGAGTGGAGAGCTCAGCAGAGGCTGCGTCTCGCTCTCCTGCAAACAGGCAGCAAAGTTTGAGCAGCCAGAAATTCACAGCAAAAGAATAGCTTGATGATACCAGAAGTAATAATAACAGTAACAACGATGATTGTAATAACAAGTTAACATGTACCAGGTCATGATGAGCTGGGTACATGTAGGACAAGTCTTGATATCAGACCTTGTAGATTGCTCTGTTGTGCAAATGCAACAAATGTGGTCAGTGCTTTCAGTACAAATTGCTCAATCAGTTGCAACTGCACAAGCACTTGCAGTGCACCAGTGATACAAAGACTTTAGAGAACCTAAGGTTTGTAGTTCAGGGCAGAACCCTACATATAGCCAAGTAATTCAAACTTCTCACTTCCTCATGTTTCCCACTTCCTCATGTTTCAAAGAGACAGTTGTAGCATGCAAAAGCGGCTGAAAAAAAACGCTACACCATATGTTCCATAACACCGACTCACAGGCCCTCGCACTGGGAGCTAGTGAGGACTGGATGTACCTGGCCCTAAGGGAAGAACCATACTGACTGAATGAGTGCATGAACGAATGAAGGAGTTTGAGTCAATGAAAAGATTATGTATGAATGAATGAATGAATGAATGAATGAATGAATGAATGGATGGATGGCTGAGAGAATGTTTCAACGAACGAAAGAAGTTCTGAATGAATGAAAGAAGAGAAGGCCCCGCACGTACCTAGCTCATCATGGGCTGGAAAGCAAATTGTTATTATTATTATTATTATTTTTTGATGATGATGATTATTATGATTATGATTATTACCATTATTGTTATTATCGAAGGTGGAGAAATAGTAAGCAACATGAATGCTTGTGTGGGCATCTTACCCAGCTGATGTGTCAAAGAGGCGAGCTGAGTGTCTTTAGAAGCCAGCTCGCCTCTTTGACACACCAGCTGGGTAAGTTGCCTACACATGCATTCATTTTGAGGACTGAGTGTCTTTAAAAGCCAGCTCACTCTGCAAAGCCTCCACCAGAGCCTCCAGATGCGCCTCGCGCTCACTGGGGCCCTCCTCAGACTCAGATGATCTGCGCTCAGGCTCAGCTACTTGATCTTCAGGATGAGCTGATGAGCCTGCATGCTCAGCAGCTGGCATATGCTGGTCATGAAGGCCTTCCCATCCCTCTTCTGCTGCATCATCATCCCCAGAGAAGATATTGAGGATGGGCTCATCCCCAGAGATGACGCCCTGGTCCCCGTTAGCAGCAGGCTGGTCCCCAGCAAGGTCAGAAGGGGATCCAGCTGTCTCCTGCTGCTGGTTTGACCCATCCTGCAGAATAACGCAGATTTGCAATATGTGTGTAAACATTGCCTGGCATAATTCCAAAGCGTGGTCATTAATATTAATAATAATAATAATAATAAGAACATATAATTAGCCAGCAGGCATCAGGTATGTGCGACGCGAGTCAGTGCCCTCCAGACAGGCTTGTTCAGAGCATCACGGGTGTAGCGCTGTAACTTGTCAGACAAAACAACATTGCTCCACACAGTCCTAGGTCTGCCACAACACTTTTGGCTTACTAACTGTCCATGCATGAGAACTTGGGCAATCTGCTGTCAGACATCCTGACCAAACCACCTAAGCCTAATCTTGCTTCTAAGCTGAGAGTCAATAGAGCAATTTCCACACCGCTTCAAGACGACAGGGTCTGTAATGTGACCTAACAATGAGATGCCACAAATCCGCTTTAGACAACACATACGAAAAACAGACAGCAGGTGGAGATGCTTGTCAGGTAAGGACCAGGTTTCATCACCATATGACAACACTGTCATGAAAATGGTCTGAAGGAACTGAAGCTTGGTGGACAAGGACGAGGCTTTTGACGGTCAGACTTTTGGTTAATGGAGCCTGGCAAAGGCACTACTTGCATTAGCAACCCTATGAGCAATTTCTGTGTCCAGCACGCCATCAGAGGTGAAAAGAAACGAAAAGAAAAGAAAAGAAAGTTTATGCTTTTCAGCGATCATAACGGGAGCCTCCTAAGGCGGCAGCCCGGAGCCATCAGAGGACAACATGCTTCCTGAGTATTTGAATTGGGAGACAACCTCCCGCACTTCCTCCCTAAACGTGATGACAGCATTTGGTGATTGTGATTATTGTGATGATGATGATTATGATTGTGATGACTAAACGTGATGACAGCATTTGGTGATTGCGCAGCAGCGTCCTTGCTTACTACTGAGCAATCACAAAGAGATGTCATCACCATTAGGGGGGAAGTGCTGGAAGTTGCTTCCCAATCACGGCCATTACAACCTCTCAAACTGTCACAGGGTGACTGCAAACTGCTATGTGTGTCATATACATGCATCTACAAATGTGCATATTGATATGGCCAAATGCGCATCGGCACACCTATTTGTACAGATATACTATGATTGAGGGTCTCTGCAAGCACGGTCATTTGCATTCAAGTGATCATCGAGATGTTTCAGGATTGGGTTTGCTAGATGCACGTGGATGATACTGTGTCATTTCTCTCATAGGCATGCAGCTTTGAAAAGGGCTGACTGTGCTGTACAACATCAGCCGTACCAAGCAAGAGGTCGAACATCTGTCGCCATGACTACACAGCACACAAGCCAAATTGCATCAAATTCAGCGCACAACAATTATGCTGGAGTATCAACACATGTGGCAGCACACATCAGCAGTGATTGTAGAGTCAGACCCACCTCATGTGACTCAGCCTCATCGGCTGCCTCAGGCTCTACAGCAGCTTCCTGCTCAGCTGCCTCAGCAACTTCCAGTGGAGCTGCCAGGTCCTCCATGTCCTCCCACCCTTCATTGTCATCATCCCCAAACGGACCCTCAGGGACAGTGTGGTCCCCGGACTGCTCTTGATGTTCCTCATCAGACGCCACAGCTGGCTGGGCCTCCACAGCTGTGATGAGGTCAGCCTCAGGAGCGGCCTCAGGAGCCACAGCTGTGGGGTCCTCAGGCAGAGGGGTCTCATCATCATCCATGCCCTCCCATCCTTCATCTGCAGCAAGATGCCTTTGCTGTCACTTACCACGCAACAGGTGGAGTACCAATTCTGACAGGTTGACTGAGAAATGAATGGTGGTGTTTGCTGTTACTTACCATGTAACAGGTGGAGTACAACTTTTGACAGGTTGACTGAGAACATGAAGTGCACGATGGGGGTTTGTGTCTGCTGTCATTTACCACGAAGCAGAAGGAGTACAACTTTGGACAGGTTGGCTTGGAATATGATGTGAGCGTAGGAAGTTGCAGCTGAAAGGTATGTTGCACTAGCAATGGCAGCAAAGCGAGAGTGTATCGACAGGACAACAAGCATAGGTCAGTCAAATCAATGTGTCACACTCACACAGTGTGTTATGCTGTGTTCCTGGTTGTTCCTCTAATCCTCTGTGGCACCATTCTACCACATACATCATTCCTGTTGTCAACCCACGCACAATTTTTGTTTGGATATTCAACTGGAAATCGTCTACAAAAAATAACAACATTCGTTTGGAGATGCTCAATCATTTGGAGGGCATTAACAAGACCCACCTGAGGCCACGTCATCCTTGGCAACTTCAGACGACTCCTGCTCCTCTTCATCAAACCCAACCTGTTCCTCTTCATCAATCCCGACCTGGTCCCCAGCAGCAAAATGGTTTTCTGGGGATCTCTCCCGGGATGGGGGCTCATCCCCGGTCTTCTTCCTCCTGGGCTGCACAGGCTCTGCCTCTTCAAACTGCTCCTCCTGAGTCGCCAGCTCTTCTTCAGAGGGGGGTCCTTGGGTTGAGCGGGGGGTCACAGCTGGGGACTCGTCCAGGGGGGTGTCTGGACCCATGCTGAGCCGCCTGGCTGCCTTTGGGGTCTCCCTGCCTGAAGGCCTGCAGATCAAATTCTCATTCAATCACCCATTGTTGTAATGTAGATGAACCTGTACGTACCGTAACGTCAACACGTTATCAGCATGACATGAATTTGCTCAGGTTGATGAGCAGTTTGAGGTTTTGGAACTGGATTGCCTTTAGGTTAGAATCCGGCTTGTTGTACACTGTTTACTGTGATAATGCAATGTAGAAAAACCAGATTGTGCTGTCGCAACTGTGCAGTGGTTCTGACCTATGGCCCAGCCATGCAGGTAGTGAGAGGCTTCCCAGTTCATTTAAGCCCCAAAACGTCTGTTGTGCAAAATTGTCACCTTCACATTGGAATTCTTAACTCAAAAACGCCTTGGGACAGTAAAAACGTGTTTCTACATTGAGGAGATGTTGCAAATTCCTTGAGCATGTCAAGGCACTCTTTACAATAGAGTTGTGCTTCCCGCGTGTCTCTTTTACCCTACACATTCATAGATTCTGCAGTCTGTGTGTCGCTTGTTGCAAATAACATCAACAACGTTTTCAGATTTGTGCAACAGCTGATCAGCATTGCCACCAAGGGCATTTGTACTGCTGATCTGCTTATTATGATCATTACCATTATTACTATCATCATAAATTTATCATCATTATTACCATTATCATTATTATTACTACTACTATTACCTGCTGATTGCCACTGCTGCTCAACACCTGACAAGTCCAATGCTGCAACGCTGAACAAGCACACATGATCTGTAGTGTTGTCAGCAAGTAGTAAGTCATTGTGCTGCTGCTGGTCTCCCAGCATTGGATATTCTGCAAAAATTGTGTGGCTCACACCAGGAGGCGAGGATTACCTAAAGCATAGACGCTGAGAACTTGCCACTGCTGATCAATAGGCTTTTAGCTTGTTGCAAGTGAGCAACAACTCATCACTGCAACAAGCAAGCTGAAGGTGATTGGCTGGCGATGATCTGAAGAAGAGCAAAAGAAAAGAAAAGACTACGCCTTTCAGCGTCAATTTAATGAGAAGCCAAGTATTATACCAGGCTGCCATCCGAAAGGGATTCTTACTGCTGATCAATGTTGATCAATGTGACTGCTTACAGCTGCAACAGCAGCGTCTTTTATACTTATACATGTATATATATATATATATGTATATATATATATATGTATTAATGCATAGTTGAGGGGAAGGTCCCTCACCTGACAGCCTCATCTGCCTCATCCTCCTCTTCTTCGCTGTCATCGCCATAGATCTGCACCAGGTGGGGGCTGCGCTGGTACAGCTTGGGCGGTGAAGAAGAGGAAGGCAGGGCGAAGCTGCTGCGCAGCTGCTGACCCAGTCCCCGGGATGCCTCCTGTATCAGACAGGATGTCAGGTGTACAGTTGCAGGGACAAACATGGTAGCACAGCACAGCACGGCACTGCATTGCTGAGTTGCAGCAAAGCACAAAGCAGCACAATAACAGACATATGCTAACAAAAATGGTGCCCTACAGCACAGCACAGCACAGCACAGCACAGCACAGCACAGCACAGCACAGCACAGCACAGCACAGCACAGCACAGCACAGCACAGCACAGCACTGTACCCACCACTGACAGGGCGAAAGCACAAATACAAGCGAAGATGACATGATGTGTACAGAGGGCAGCATTGTAACCATGCAGCAGTATCAAGCAGCAGCGGTGGATCATCATTTGGATCATTCACCTGGAAAAGGCTGGCCACATTTCTCTTGCCAAAGGCAATCTGGTCACCAATGCTCATTGTCCTAGCAGTTGCCTCAGCAGCTTCCGGAGCAGGTGCCCTGGGCACTGCGCTGCCATTTGCCTCCGGCTGCATGTCCTGGTCCTCTTCTTCCAAGTCCTCCACAGTGCGCCTGGCTTGCCGGGGGGTCAGCTCTTCTTCAGAGGACTCGCTCAGCAAATCCCAAGGCAGTGGACCTGCATGGGCGATCTGTCAGGCTGGAAATGATGAAGAGGATGGGGAGACATCTAGACATTATAAGACAGCACAGGTGCAAGAAAATGTCATACTGTTCTGAAAAGTTACAGCTTGGAGGGAAGTCTTCTGCCATCTGACCCTAAGACATTTTTGCCTCAGAACCCTGTTGCTAATGTGTACGCGGGGTGCCTGAGTTGGGCAGCTGTTGCTGCTGGCTCTCTGTCAGACACAGATAA
>JAABUK010002642.1_pt1 | contig 31881 bp, 31 predicted proteins | sample 5559141 | NCBI WGS metagenome assembly JAABUK01 (sample SAMN10711869, study PRJNA513367) | rock metagenome | isolation source: Antarctica rocks | place: Antarctica: Victoria Land, Pudding Butte nord | collected 2016-01-03 | reverse complement strand
TACAGGGCAAACGATCAGAGTTGGATGGGGACTTCCTACGCCTTTGCTGGAGGAGTTCAGGACGTGATACTTCTGGGCAGGCGGAGGGAGTAGTGCCTGATCGTGTGCGATATGAGTTCAGAAGGTCAGGATTGATGAGTGGCTATTTACTTGCTGAGTGTGTTTAGTAAGAGTCGTTCGTCGATTGATTCGTGCTGCTCGCTGCCATAATCTTAATCTTTATAATGCTGCTGGGGAAAGGAAAGGTGTCTACGTTTTCACGTAGCCACATTCAGTATTCGTCAATCATCTCAGAACCATCTCTTCGTCGTTGCGTCGATGTAGCTCACTCGCTCAAATACTCCCCGAGCTCCCCTCATCCACCACCTTTTCCCTCCCCTTCTCCCCTTCATTCAACCACGGCCTCTTCGCCGTCTTCCGAAAATACAGTACTCACATCCGAGCCATACACATCATCCTCTCCAAAATCTTCTTCATCAAGATGCCCCTCATTCTCGGCCGCCTTCCTCGCCATACTGGCCTCCCACTCCTCCTCATCTCCTCAATCTTCTGCTTATAGTCCAAGTCCGGATCATAAGGCTTCCCTACCCCTCGCATCCTCTCCCACCAAATCAGGTGCTTGGGATGAACAGCCACGCCGTTGTATTCGCTCTCACGACTTGCACGGATGAAAGCCCAGCGTCTTTCCTGTTCCTTCAGATCTAGCCCTGTGATGTCCGGGAGGAAGATCAGCGTGATCAGCATACCCGCCAGCCCGAACCAGGGCACGACGTAGAACTTCGTCTGCGTGCCGATGTAGCTGTAGAAGACTGCCGCGGTCAAAGCGCCGAGTTTGCCGACAGCGGCGGAGAAGCCGTGAGCGGTGGCTCGGACGGGAGTGGGGAAGACTTCGGCGGCGACGAGGAAGGAGACGGAATTAGGGCCGAATTGGTCGAAGAAAGAAGAGAAAAAGTACATGGCTTGGAATTCTTTGATGTGGGCAAGTGTTCTGTAGTGTGCAAACCTGAAGCCTGGGACGACGAAGAAAATGAAGTCCATGAGGAAACCGATTGTTTGCAGCCACTTTCGGCCGTAGAGTTTGTTGTCGATCAGGAGGCTGGCGAGGTAATATCCACGGAGTGATACGCTGACATTGATGAGATTGTATTCCCAGCCTGGTATGATTGATTTCGATTGAGGGCTGATGACTGCGATGGATTCATTCTGGAATAATTCATTGCCGTAGAAGAATATATCGTTGGCGTACCAGCCTCCTGCGGTAGCGAAGATACGACCACCGAAATGATGAAAAGCCAGCTTCAATGACTCAGTATCATAGCCCGTCACGTGAGACTTCTTCTTGGCGAGTTCCAGTTGTTTGCTGGCTCCCTTCATCTTGTAGGTACAAGAGTACACCAACCAGAGGGTTCCAACTGCTGGAATTGCAAATGAGATTCGATATGTCCACTGTACAGCAAGCTTGGAGCAGGGTGGGTTTCCGGTGCCATAATGAGCAAAACTTTGGTTGACAAATTGTCCCCAACCCTGCATCAAGAAAGCGCTCGTGACTTTGCGGCCTCGATGAAGTCGGTCTTCTTTGGTCGAAATCTTGCCGGATCCGACGGCATTCTCCATTCCAGATGTAGCCGTCATAGGGTATCCCCCCCATCCCCAAACGCCGATGCCGTAGAAGAACAGCGACCAAACATCACAGATAACCCAGCCATTTTGAGTGACGCCCCAAGCAGCTGTCAACATCAACGGTCCAAGGAACATGATTGTAGCATTCTGACTCAAGCCCCATCTTCGGCCAATCCAATTTCCAGGACTCCAACAAGAATTTGTCCGACGATGATACCACAGATCTCGAATACTCGACGGCAGCGATCCAGGTTGGGTTGCAAATCGTCTCGGCTTTTCAGCATTTCGAGGAACCTTTCTCGAAAAGTGGTTTCAGGTTACCAATGGAGAAGAGTACATAGCCCCACAAGCCAAGACCGGCACCAGGCAGGACTATGTCGCGGAAGTAATATCGCATTGGTTCAAGAGGCTCTGCTTTGAACATGCGCCAGATGCTTGCGAGCTCTCTAGCGGCTTCTTGGGCGTCAGACTTGCCAACGGATTTGATGCGTTTTGGGATTGAGAGATCGGCCCAGTAGTCGCCATCATCGTTGTAGCTATCTGCTGGTTTGAGAAGATAGTCGAAGATAGCTTTCTCATTAAGATTCATCTGTAGATGAGGGTCCTGGAGTGGAGGGTGTCGTCCAGTCATATCGAGGCCGTGTGATGCCGGGACCCCTTGGTCTGGTGGCATCTTGGAAACGAGGCTGGGCAAAGCCAGACAGATGATGCAGAAAGACGAATCTTCTGTCACAAGTCAGGCCAAGAATACACAAGCCTGGGGGTTAACCGAAGGTGCGTAGCTCGTTTCGGAAGAGGTCCGAAAGGCTTGTTTGTTAATGGGTAGCTGTCAGATCAAGTGGCTTTTCTTGGTACGGGACTCTTCAATAGGGGTGTTTTGATAGAGTAAATAGTAGGATAGTCTAGCCACAGAACGATGCCAGTCCCCTTCGAAGCTCTTTCGCCCTATAGCGCGACGACTGATGCACAACACCCAGTAACTCTGGGCAATAGTTGTGCACCGGAAGACAGACTTACTTTGTAGAAGTGAGGGAGAGTAGGAGATGTTTCTCTCTAAGCACTGTCAACAAGAGATAGAGAGAAGATAGGAAAGGCACTTGGTAGTCGATATGTGCCGGAGAAATGGAAGAACACAAGAAAGAAAATGCAGACTTGACCTTGGATTTCAAAAGCCGTCCCAAACGTGGAGTTATATAGGCATTTAGAGTCGTCTCTAGCGTCCTTGACCAATGAAGCCTATAAGACTTGCACGCGGCAAAAACTGCTAACGTCGATCACAGGTCGACGGCACATTTACTACCACTCAGTGCTGAGTAGCAGTGATATCCCTCGATGATAGAAGCCACCACCTCCATATTTTTCTGGTGGAATTCGGCGAAGCCTTTCCACTATGTTAAGAAGATCAAGGGAAAGACAAATGAACATAAGGCATTGGAGCACGTTCGGCACTAAATATTGAAGAGGCCACCACAGCCAGCGATCGGGAGAGAAAGATCTCGATCGCATGAATCGTCTTTATCGTGGTTCGTTGTGATTTTCCTGCAGGGTCCAGGTTTCAAGGATCCACCGTCCATTTCACGTCAATTGCCATCTGAGGCCCGTGGTATGTGAGACAGATATCATTCAATGTCTTCCGCTGATATCGTAATCGATAGAGAAAGAAGGAATTTTGGCAAATGAGGTGGTTGCACACTGTTCGTGGAAGTTGTAGAATTCTGCGCTGTGAGGTTGATAGTCACGTGATTTCTACTGAATGATGTTGGAGCCCGAATCAAACTAACCCTGAGTGGTTAGGCAGCTCACCTGCTAAGTCTAGCCTGATTTGGCATCTCTCCTCCTTTGCTCCTTGCATCTCACTCTGACCATGACTGCGATACGACGACTACGACAACTACTGACAACGACTGAATGGCAGATTTGAAAATGCCAGTCCAACGCTTCCACCATGATCTTAATTCAATGATGTGGAAGGCACTTGTAGAACGAAATAACCGCCAGACCTATGTGTTCTGCTCTATTTGTGATTGTTCCTGCAGTCTCCCGGTGTTCAAGATATTGCCCCGAAGGAACTACAACGATTGTCCTAGATTGGCCATAAACAATGAACAATGGCAAATTGGCAGCTTCTCTTGTTGATGTTTTACAGTGTGACATCTCCTTGTCTACCTTTGATGTACACATCTCTCCGCATCTCCTTACCAAGTCCTCTACCCACTTTGCACCTTCAATCAATCAACATTCAATTCCAGTACTTGATGCGTAATACCTTTCTCTGCAGATTCTCTCATTATGCATTTACCACTCCTGTTTTATCTCTGCACTGTTATCCTCTTCGCCTCGTCAAACGTCGTCGCACAGCTCGTGATGGACACGGCGCTTTCAACCCTGACCATTATCGAGAATGCTACAGCTATGCCAGGCTATTCAACTTCATTCATCACTACGAGCGCGTCAACGAGCTCTAGCACTGAAGGCCATTCGACAACAACAATCACCATCGTCAGCCTCACGGACAGCTCCAACTCCACCTCTTGCCTCACCACCACCTCATCTCTCCAAGGCACAGCAGTCACCAACATCAGTCCCAGCCTCACAGACAGCTCTGCCTCTAGCACTCCCCTCACATCCGCGAACCAAACCACCACCAGCTCATCAGTCTCACTCTCAACCCAGCCCCTCACCTCCACCTCGGAGCGATTCCCCAACGCGACTACATCCGTGGTCTTCACCACAGAAAGCATGTCCCTCAGAATCACGAGCCCAACTTCAACATTCACCAGCGTTGTCACAGCAGAAGCAAGTCCAACCACGACGAGTGGGGATAACGTCGCGACAGCGAAACCGAGTCTAGCGGGTAATGATGGGGTGAGTCTCAATGGGAGGATGAGTGGGATGTGGGTGTTGATGGGTGTCATGGGAGTGGGTGCGTGGATGGATGCTCTTGTGCTGATCTGACCCGGACATCACCCTTAGTCGGTCAGCTTATGAAGAGCCGTTCAGCGCATATTTGCAGATAAGATGCCGGCTGCCCCTCACTGATGAAAGAGCGGCTTGTATGAGGTTCAACAGCGGGTGGAGCAAGAGGGAAAGCTCTTAAGTGTGCACGAGAGCACTTCATAGATGTGTCCAATGCCATCTCATGTGCAAATAGCACCAAATTTTTGTTTCTCTGGTGCATGGTAAAGTTCCTAAGTGAATATCGTGACCAGGCGTCTACACCACTCACGTCAGAGGCAGCTCTCAGGACCGAATTCCAGTGAGATTAGATCCCTTTGCATTTTCCGCCTTGCCCTTTTCGCTTCTCCTGAAGAAAATCTCAAAAGGTGTGACTGTCCTCCATCGGCATTAATAATACACTGCAACAAAAATTCAGGTCTTCAAGGAAGAAGGTGGTTAGATAGGTAGGCTTGAAACTGGGAGCGAAAATCCCAAGAAATTATATGCGCTCATCTAACGTCTGTTAAGCGGTATACAGAGACTACAAACGCCGCATCCCCAATAACCTAATCAACACCATGCTACCTCTCTCTCAAAATGCCCGCCGCAATCTTCTCCACCAGCCCGTAATCCGGACTAACCGGATGACCCGGCGGCAACACTGCAAACGCACTCGCATCCACTACCCTCAACCTCTCCGTCCCAATAAACCTCGCCTTATTATCCACCACCGCCATCCGATCGTCCTTCTCCCCATCCCACACGTCCCTGCTGCATGCCAAATCGTCGCCAGACTGTTACGTATCACCTCTAGGATCTGCTCGTCTGAGCTCGCGACATCGAGGCCAGGGAAGGCTTCCAGGCCCGGCTCCACGAGGAGAGGACGCATGGCCTCTGTTGCGAAGAGGGCGCGGACCCGCTTGTAGGCTGCGACGGCGACTTCTTGGTCGCTGGTGGTGGTGAGCCAGTTTGGGTTTATGAGGGGCCGAAGAAGATGTGGTCGAATTTGAACTTTTTTTTAGATTGGGAAGAGATTCCCGAAGGTATAACTTTCGTCGTCAACGCGTTCTGCCCATCTTTCGTAAGAGTCTGACGTTCCAATTTGATGGATCATGTAACTTCGTGCAGAGCTACATTTTTTCGTTGTCAGCAATTTTGAAGCTTCAGCCTCCAGTATTGCACACACCTCCCACCCAGGCACTTCCCACGGGCATAATGAAGCTCGCGGCCGTTTGCGCCAGCTTGAGGTTGAGTAACGAATCGCCAATCCGTGTCAACAAGATCGCTGGGACGCATGCCAGCCCCAAAAATGTCCAAGCCTGGGACCTGAGCGGTTCCATTATCAACCGCTTCATAGAAACCTCCAGCTTCAAACACTGCAATAGTGAATTTTGTTGAAAGTCTGTTGGCGAGGGCGAGACCTGCAGTCCCTCCGCCGACGATAACATAGTCAAAGGACGAATTGCTGTAGGGTCTAGCTAATGACAACGACGGGGAAAACACTGTGAGAACGAGTGAACGACGCATATCCTATTGCTGTACAGGAAGTGACCGAAAAGGGAGATCCATGGAACTGACAACAGATGCTGGAAGACAACGTCAATGATAGTGAGTGTTATTCTGAGGGACCCATATATCCATACGCTTAAATTTCTTACGGCCGATGCCATCTTGTCCAAGTCCGGTCCAAATCAGCATGGCTTTCGCTGTTATGAGACGCATAGAAACAAAGTCGGAGTGATGTTCGGGGCAGTCTGCGCGAACTGGAAGTCAAAATATGCCTCTCGGGTGGTGGGAAGGATGGTGATTGGTTAGAGGAGGATGTAGGCGTTTGTGCGATTTTCGCATTCCGGAGCCGTAATGACGATCTTCATCGGCTAGATATTGTGCCATGAGACCAAGAAAAAGATGGAACGATGTGGAAAGCAGACACGAGCTGAACAAATCCCATCGTCGGGGTTGAATCCTAAACCCTGGAGTCGCAGAATTCGTACCCGTACCAAGAGAGTTTGTCGCATCTGACGAGGAAAAGACACGATCAAAGGTGCTGTTGAAGTTGTTGATCACTGAAGATCTCCATACTTATCTCCGCAGCCGAGATCAGCAACGCCAAAAGCGATCTCGTATTCCACTGAAGTACAAGTAAAAGCTTGCTAACTCTGGTATACCTGTCGGAAGATTCCACTTGCACGGTCGCTCACCTGTAAACTCCTCGCTACTAACCTTACACCTACATTGGTAAGTCAAGAACGGGCTCTGGATCTCGATAAGGTGCTGTCACTGGTGTCCTGCATGTCGTTTTACTACCTGCAGCGTAAATGTTTAGGCTCTGGCTCCCCATCATATGGGCCTTCGCCTTTTCCACTGCGTCTGGTGCCACTCCCTCTTCTTTTGCTATTGCTAAGTCTGCCGGTGCAGGGACCTGCCGTTGCATCCCTTCGTATTCCGGCAGTGATGTCGACGGAACGAAGGAGGTCCCATAGCTAAGCCTGCCCGAGATTTATTGGTTGCGATGCTCAGAGATGGGAGAGAGGGAGGTTGTCAAACGTTGTTATAAACATCGAGCCGGCTTGGCCGCCTGTCGGAAACGACCCTTGAAGCTTCATGGCTCGCAACCATGGCACTCAGTTGTTCATGGTTCCATTTTAGGGGATTGTCAATGGTCAGGGTAATTCTTGAGTAACCTCCGCAGGCAATTCAAAGATTTCCCCGTTGACATCCTCAAGTTCTCTCCCTGGTGTGCTTGTATCACCATCAAGCTCCAATGCTGGTGTCCCGCACACCCATCCAGGAACATTCTGCTTCTGACCCGGCACCTCTTGTCTTCGAAGGCAGCATCTGCTGCCAGCTCTGCTTTGTATTCTTCCGAGAAATATTCAGCATCTTGAACCGCAAAGATTCCCCGGGGAACCAACGGTTGATGCACGTTGACGCCGGAAGCGACGAGAAAGTGATACCGCTGCCATGAGGCTGGCAGCCCCTAGAGTTGCTCCAACGATGATGCCTACTCTAGTTCCACTCCCTAGTCTTGGGTTTGCCACATTAGATTTCGTTGGCTGATTTGGACTTCTCTTACCAGCTCCATCAGGAGAAATTGCGATGATTTATCCGGGGTGTGCAGGATCAGGAGGGACCTGCGTTTGAGAAACAGTGAAATTAGAACGTCCATATTCAACACAGAGATAGGCCTCTTGCAAGAATGTACGGCCAAGAGTATATTGGGACGAATTGGAGGCTCTCCTCAACGGAAAATAGTGCAATGTTGCATTAATGTATGTTGGCGATGCTAGAGGGTACCCAGCCACCATATCGAGAGCGCCGTAAGGCAGGTTGATGTCTATGGCGGATGAGCTACTCTTAGCATCAGTTGGAAGGCTTGACGTAAGAGAGATTGTGACATTGGCATTGGAAATTAGCAATTGCTCATGAAGAGCATCGCTAACGAGATACAGGTCCATCATATTGTCGTACTTAAGTCCGAAAACTTCTTCAAACCACGCGCAGGCATCTAGCGGAAGCCAGATATCAGGATCAGCGGAGTTTACAAAGGGGAAGATTTCGTTATTGAGCAGAGCTTTTCCGTCGCTTGATATGTTCGTAATCGCCACCAGGAGATCTCGAGTGGTATCGACACCGATCTTGAAAGTCAAGTTGTGGCGTTGATGGGACCGAGCTGCATCATACCCACCCATCGTCAGGCTTCCATATGCTTTGTTCGGCCTGTAAGGTGCACCAGCTGTATAGGACCAGGTGGGACTTGGAATCATCTCGGCTTCAAATAGGGAAGTTGATAGGCTGGAATAGTGGTCATTCAAATTTGTGAAGTTGACAGGTCTGGAATCAAGACCCATTTGACCAGTAAAGAAGTCTTTGATTGCGACACCAGTCACCACTGTATTATTGAATGATGGTCCTCCACTTCTCAGCCAGCCCAGTGTAATATTGTCGAACCCAACCAGAGAGTTCCCGGAATATCCTAGGGAAGATTCCGCTTCCAATAGCAGCTCGTAGAGGCCACTGGCCTTCCACGTTGAAGATTTATCAAAGTCGAAGAGTCCACCTCGCTGTTCCTCACAATTCTTCGGGTCTGTTTCGATACATCCCTCTGGCAATGGGACCCATAGAGACGAGGTAGAGCTAGACAGCAGCATTCGCACGACTTGTGGATGAGACCCGAGCTGTACGGCAAAGGAGGACCATGGCCCATCGTTGCCATTCCCATGTGTGATTAACCCACCGTCCTTATGGTGAGGGATTCCAGAGCAGCTTACCAGTATTGACTGGGGGCAAGACTGATCTGAGCATTGGATCTGACAGGTAAGTAGGAGAAGTAACCAAAGCAGAGAAGGCTGATAATCCACAACCGAAGAATGAGGCTCATTGTTGAGACCAGTAGAACGCTGATGCGACTGAAAAGACTTTCCAGAGGAATATTTCTACCATCTTCTTACTTTCTAATTAGCTCAAAACTGAGCTAAGGTGGTACTTCGTGTTAGGACTGCGTTTCCACAACGGCGCGGAAGATAGCGAAAACGCATTCTACCCAAATGAGGTGAAACAGCTCCAGCCGACGTATGCACATTGACGGTGATCTGAACGTTCCCGAAACTCAGCCTCACCGCTGGGAACGCGCATTTTGGGATTAGTATCACCGAGTGTTCTAGGGTCGGAACTTAGACTGCGCGCTGCGAAGTCGAGCTTGGAGTCCAAATCTCGAAGAGCAGGAGGATCCTCGATCCTACATGACCCAAAGTAGCGTGCTCGGAGAGGAAGTTCAGGATTCGTGAGACATTTTTGTGACAGTTTCGATTATTTTGTTCATAATATAAATCCAAAAAAAAGGGACTCGCTCTTGACAGACTCAAAACATGGAAGCTGTGATTGGTGTTGAATCAAGCTACGTTGAAATGTCAGTATTCAAGCTCCACATAACGAGCTGTGTAAAACAGCAGGTCAAAGGTATCGGAGTCGAGCTACCAAGGTGTCGTATCTCTGGGGCGGTGTAACATGTACAACGTAAATTAGTACAAATGTTGCAGGTGTGAATAATCCTGTAAATTTGAGAGTAAATACTAACTTGAATACCAATAGGCCTACATATGCCATGACTCCAATTGCCCGACGTAGATTGACCGGTAAAGGATAAAAAAACCCAGCCATGAATCTTTATATCCGGTGTCTTTACACGGCTCCCTGTTCATCATGGAGTGCGACTGGGGCTTGCTGTCCCACAATCTGTGATGCTCTGGTGTTCCTGGCTACTGTTGAGGTTCTTAATATATCAGGGGGTAGGTTCTTCTCCGATCGTTTCAGACTGTGTAACAATAAGCCCGCCCTCAATCCCGTGCTCGATTCATCATTGCTCCACTTGCTCTGCCCACCTGCGCTGCACTGTTCGCGTGGCATAAAGCTGTACTGAGGGTAGCATGTCTACCCTACAAGGAGATTGCTGTCTCAGCCAGCTGCGACAGTCATGCTTAGCTGAGATGCTCTTGTACACAGTTCGCATTGTACAGGTGTCCGAGATTCTCTTTTTTCAGTGCAGCATGTGTTTATATTAATCTTTCTGTTGTTTCTGAGAGCTTTCCAGATGGTGGTCTGTCTCGGTCCTTCAGCTCGTGGATCTCCCCCTTCAGTCCTACGAACTATCGATCGGTTGTTACTTTAGCATCTGCGTGCATTGGAAACATCCACTTCTTCGTCAAATTATCATCATGCGGCGAAGTACTGCTCTCCTTGCTTTGGCAGCGCCGTGGCTATAGCGTACCAGACTGGTGGCAGAGGTATGCTGCGCCCATGCTTCGCGACATCGAGAACGACATTGACAGGTTACAGGTATCTATTCCAATTCGACAACTACTTCATTAAAGCCTCCGGGAATGGGCTACAATATACACTACGGAGTCTGGCTACCGGTTTCCCATTACATTAAAAGGTACAATAGACCACCCATACCCGCTATCAACCAAACAGCAATTAGGGTGGTCGTAGATATTAGTCTGATTACGAAAACATCAACGTACCCAGATGTACAGATGATGCAAACTTACTATGATCGACTTGGCAAGTATGTTACTGTGGGAGCTGATAGCCAAGTCTCGATTTCTAGTGGCAGTATAGTAGTGTGAGTTGTCACAACCTATCAGTGGACACCTTGCCGAATCATCTAATTGACCATGGCAGAGCATCTCCTACACCATTCCTTGGTTACGGATATCAATGCCTCCTCGTGGGAACGTTTTGGACAACGCCGACATGCGCTGTCCCAAGCTGTGTCACTGAGACAGAGATCTAAGTATGCAGCCAGACGCCGCTTCCATATAATCCGGCATATGACTTTGCAAGTTTGCCAACAGACGTAGGAGCCTCCGGACCTCTGCCTGAACTCCCTGGGCTCCCTCAGCTCTTTTCCGATGTTCCACACATGGCACAGTCCACAGTGGGCGTGATGGATGGCATTCCACTTTTCTTGACGGAGGCATCGTTTCTCACCACAACTCAGACGATATCTAACACGTTTGCTGCGCAGACGCCACCAACTGCACATGCAACCTCTGCTCAGCCCGCAATGACGCCAATCCCACCTTCAGCTATCTCGTCAGCTGCGGTGTCAGTAATCCAGAGCACAGCTCTCTTGGGCCTACACCTTCAATGAGGCCACCTATCGTCAACCAATATGGGATCTGGAGTCCAGGAATCGGAGTCCTCTCCAGGACCGGCATCTGTTCCAGCTCCTACTTAGAAGAGGCCGCAGCAGTATCAGCATCTATTGCTCAGTCTCCCAACTCCCAGGTTCCAGTGTCTCCATCGATTGGAGCATCAGCCTTGTCAGCACCATCCCCAGCTCCTCTGCCAGTAATTCCGCTTGCAGGAACAACGATCACCGCCAATTCCGCCTCAAAATACGTCGTTCATACTCAGACGCTGGTTCTGGGCGGGCCCCCCATCAGCGTTTCGGGAACAGCTGTGTCTCTCGTCCCATCTGCGACTGCAGTCGTTGTGGCCGGAAGCAGCACAATTAATTTCGCTCCCAATCGTGCGTATCGAACCTTGGAACCACCAGTGAATTCCCTGCTACCAACAACCCTGACCGCAAACTCTGCTTCCTAATACATAGCCGGCACAGAAACATTAATCCCAGAGGGCCCCGTAGTTACCGTCTCCGGCCCCGCAGTCTCACTCGCCCCATCAGCAATCGCCGTCATCCTAGGCGGAAGCAGCACCATCAACCTTGCTCCCTCTGCTGCTTCCGCCTACATCACCCCAGCCCCGGGGCATCACAGGCACATCGACCGCTATCCCTCTCGTCATCACCAACGGCCAAACCCTCACACCCGGCAGATCCCTGCCGACACAATCACCATCGAGAGCGCTCCCGTTTACGCTGCAGCCTCATACATCATCTACGGCACCTCCACTATTACTGTCTCGGCAATCGCGACTGCCCTTCTAACCGACTCGGTCTGTACATCGCAGGCTTCAGCTATCGTGCTTAGCTCGCGAACGCCCGTGCCAGGCGGTTCGGCGGTGACGTTCGGAGTTGGGAGCGGTACGGCAAAGATACTGTGTCTGGAGAGTGGCGGGTCGAGCATGGTGGTCGTTTCGGAGGGACCGGGGGTGACGAGTACAGCGGTTGAGGGTTTAGGTGGGCTTACTACGCAGGGCTTGGGGGGAATTCAGGGCGGGAATGGGAATGTGACTGCGTCCCAAACGCTGGGTGTCCAAGTGCATACTGGACCTGCGGTGAGTAGCAACAGTGGTGGATGTCTATCGTGGTGCGTAGCGATTACCGCTGTGATGGCTTGTTGTGGAGTGATTGGTTGATGTGTCGTGACAGAGGGTGATGCCATGCATGTTGAATTCTATGTAGAAAATATTTATCTAAAAATCTTCCAGCTCAAATCTCGTTGAATGTTGCCTCCAAGGAATGTAACCTATGAGCCGTTAGGCAGTCATGAGAACTATGTAGACTATAATGTGTCTCTCAGAATACTCTGCCGCTATGTTGCTGCTTTGAATGTTCTCTTTAACTGGTACACGCCCCCTTCACTCGGGGGCGCAAAGACCTTATCAGAACGATAAGACGGTGCGAGTCTTGCGGTAGATAACATTCATTGCAGCTACCCTGATCCATCAACATGGGCAAGAATCATTCTCAAGCGTCGAGTGGCAGGTCCTTCTTCTTCGTCAGGTGAGCTAGAGAGGAAATGTTCTTGTTTCGCCTCTTCAACAAGCGGGCGAAGGTAGCCCCAAACTTCATCTTGGTAATTTTCGGTGTCGTCGAAGAAAGATGAGAACCTCGGGAAAGGCTCGCCACGGCTTGCTGCAGAAATGGCAGATGTGTAAGCTGGCTTTGAAGGCAGGGCTGTGTCGATACTGCGGACAATCTCCTCCGCTACTCTCATGTCCTCTGCTGACATTGTGTATGCTATCTCTTGTTCTTCAGGCATGTCCATCCATAAAAGCGGGTTCGGGTCCTGGAGCAGCTTTACCACCTCTCCTCCGTCTGCTTCGTTGACCACGGCGGTCTCATGTACTGCGTTTGTCCTGTGAATATTCATGTTATTGTTCGTTGGCAGTGCTTGTGTATGGTCATTACGGGCATTTGAATCCCAAGCTGCCGACATTTCGGCATATGATGCCTCAGGCTCTGCATGATAGATGTTCAGGCTTGAGGCTATTTGTTTGCCTTTGGCAGTAGGGCTGTGCTGCCACGTTGGGATCTCATTGTTATGTTGGGCACTTAGCAAAAATTGGTCCAGACTCATGCCGCTAGAGGTGGTGGTGGATCTCGGATTGATGCTTCCATTAACCAGGCCTGGTTCTCGAAACGCAGCATTGGTGCCAGGCAAGGTTGCAGGACCTTGCCGGGCGATTGGTCCTTCACACAGTTCACTCACAGTGTCTCGTTCTGTACAGGCAGATGCCGTACTCGGCCCTGCTTTGCCTTCACTTGCAAGGACATTGGCGAGTATGCTAGCCTGCTGAGCGCTGCTTGGAGATAACGTGTCACGCAATAAACCAGATGCAGAATCCAATATGCGTCCAGCAATGTTCCGAGGAGGCTCTTCCATCGCAGAACTTCTAGATGAAGTACGCTTCCCACTGGTTTCCCGCTGCTTTTCCATAATGCAGAAGACCTCTATGTCTTTATCACACGACCAAGAGCAGCGGACGTAAGTATTCATTCCGTAGGGCTGAAAGGACACAGTCAGGCCAACTAGTCAACACAGCGCATGAGGTTGTAGGTCATAAGCACATTCTCTCGTGCCTTCAGAGCAGGCGACACCACCGACGTTCATCCCACCGATGCTTTTCGCGACATCGTCGGAGCTTATCTGACAGCTGACAGACAATGAGCTTGCTTTTCGTGGCTTGAAGGAGAAACAGTCGAAATGATAAGTTTGAGCCTCCTCAAAACCTTGGCCCGGACTTTAGCGACGGCACCCCCACCAGAAATAGTACTTGCTTCCACACACATCTTGACATCAGGCAAGTCCGTTCACTCTTTCACCATAACTCCAGCGCGCTTCTAGACCTTGCCAACGATAGTTCAGCGCAAGTCGTCCACCACAGCTGAAGCGCCATCAGGTGACCACCTCACACACGAGATACCCTGATTACAAAACATTCCGCCGTGAACTATCCAGCGGTGTATCGATCTCCATTGCACTCGCAGCCTAGCCGTCCTGAACCTCAACCACAACAGCGAGCTCTACCAGGCCATTTTCTGGGTCCGTGCTCCAGACAGTGTGGATACACGCATCAAGAGCTTCACTGCACGATTAGGAGGAGCTGAGAGGATCTTGGGTAGAGTCCGCAGGAGGGAGCTTGAAAGATGCCAGAAGGGGATACTGGCACGCCCACATGGAAATTCACCCAGTACGTCACATCCTTCAGCAAGCTTTTCAGCTTGTACATAGCTGCGAAAGTATCCAGTCGAAAAATAAGCACGCCTCAACAGTCTGGTTGTCCACACACCTCAAGCTCTTCCATTGTCCCTTCACATGTAATTGTGAAGCTTGTTTGCTAACACGTTCTCTCAGGTGTTTTGGCGATAAAGGCGATGTAGAGGATATCACAGAAGGTATTACATGTTGTTCCTGCAACTGCCTTCCCCTTGATCTAAAATCTCTCCCTATGGACATGACCGTCGATGATTGGTGGCGTCCAGATATTCTTCAACGGGATGCTAATTACTTTTCTACAGCTGATATCATATCAACGGTTGAATTTGATCATACTGGCAATTATTTGGCAACAGGAGACAAGGGCGGCAGAGTCGTACTTTTCGAGCGCAACGAAAGTGTCAGTTCCACGTGGTTTTCACAACGTTATGGCCTTAACCTGATGACTTAGCAGAAGAAGACGTGCGAGTACAAGTTTCACACTGAGTTCCAGTCACACGAACCCGAATTCGATTACCTGAAGTCCCTGGAGATTGAAGAGAAGATTAATAAAATCAAGTGGTGTCGGAGACAAAATGCATCGCACTATCTGCTGTCGACCAATGACAAGACAATCAAGCTGTGGAAAGTTTTCGAAAAGTCATTGAAGGTTGTTGCGGAGAACAACCTCTCTACCGACCTTACACCTGCTGGACCAGGAGGCGGAGGAACTCCGAGACCCAACCATATTTCTTTTCGAGATGCATCATCCCTTAAGTTACCTCGCATGACCCACCATGACACAGTCGTTGCTGCTGTTCCACGGAGGACCTACTCGAATGCCCACGCATACCATATTAACAGCATTTCGGTGAACAGTGATGGCGAAACCTTCATCAGCAGCGACGACCTACGGATCAACCTCTGGAACCTCAACATCCAGGATCAGAGCTTTAATATAGTGGACATCAAGCCGGCAAATATGGAAGAGTTGACTGAGGTTATCACCGCTGCGGAGTTTCATCCTCAGAGCTGCAATTGGTTTATGTATGCCAGCTCGAAGGGCACCATAAAGCTTGCCGATATGCGTGAAAGTGCTTTGTGCGATCAGCACGCCAAACGTAGGAACAACCCTTTCATCCTGTGGATGATTCATCCTTGCTAACTTCAAGTATAGAATTCGAACAGGAGGAAGATCCTTCCTCGCGATCATTCTTTTCCGAGATCATCTCTTCCATATCAGATGTCCGCTTCTCCAACGACGGCCGGTACATTCTTTCCCGCGACTACCTAACGGTCAAGATCTGGGATGTCAATATGGAGCGCCAACCTGTCAAGACAATTCCAATTCATGAGCATCTTCGTCCCAGGTTATGCGATACCTACGAAAATGATAGCATTTTCGACAAGTTTGAGGTTGTGTTCAGTGGCGACGGAGGGAATGTCATGACGGGCAGCTACAACAACAATTTCATGATCTATCCTACAGATCCAGATCGAGAGACCGAGGTCGTACTACAGGCAGACAAATCGGCCTTCAAGGCGAAGAAAGTGGGAGTCCCTACGCCTATCAATTCGACGAGCCCAACGTCAACCACGGGTAAGAAAAGTGGATCGAGAGCTGGAAGCCCTGCAGCTGGAGCAGCAGGTCAAGGCGGTAGGATGAGGAAGGAGACCGACGCAGATGCCATTGACTTCAACAAGAAGATTTTGCATATGAGCTGGCATCCTTTTGAGGATAGCATAGCAATTGCGGCGACCAACAACGTAAGTAACTCCGCCAGAGCAAGATCCCTTCCAAGCCGTCGTTGACATCATCCCAGCTTTTTGTCTTTTCAGCGTTGTAATTGGCCAGCGCCAATTGAATTTCGGCAGTGTCCCACCACATCTTCCGTGAACCGCCATCAGAGGATGCAAGGCACAGCGACTCTCCATAATCGACATCACTCATGAATCGATCTTCAGCTATTCCGCAAGGCTATACCTACCTACGGAACTAATCTCGATCTCATCATGGCGGTAATGATCGACGAGAATCTGTGCACTAGATAACGGCGATGCCATAGAAGCGGCAGCAAAACTGGCCAGTAGCGTCGCGAGTGAGGCGGCCTGGTCTCCAGCGCATCACAATTAGATTGAATTAAAGAAATTGAACTACATGTATTCATCATCCCTCGAGACGAAATTTTGATATCAATGGGTGGCACAGGGACCATTCTCTGGCATGTAATTATCCACAAGACTTCCTTGTCGGCTCATTAAATAAAAGACCGCCAATAAATGCCAAGCACATTCCTGATCCGAGCTTCCATCTCCAGATGCTATCTATCGCTCAGATCTACAACATCGATATTTCCAAATTTACCTCCACTACTCTACGTACATTCCCGCGAAAGTCTTCTCAGTAGCCGTCTGCTGTCATTGGATTGGGTCTGAATGGCTTCAGCGGAGGTGGCCGCCGGCCTTGAGTCTGCCTCTAGCGCTTCGCAAGACTCCAGGCCAAAGTTGTACAACAGTCTGCTCGACCGCATCACTTCTTCCAACACGACCACCGAACAGCTCACGTCAGACCTGATAGCTCTGTCAGATTCTATACTGTCTGGATCCCTGAGCATTGTAGCCACGCGACCACTTCTCACCAATTTCATTCAAACCCTATCAAAATTACAACCTGAAAATATCATCACTGTGGGCTCCGACGTCCTCAATACCTTTCAATCGCAATCGACGACTTTCGAGGAGCAAGACGCTCTTCTCCGGGAGACACTATGTACAGCATACGAGGCGCAAGAAGACTACACTTCTGCTGCAAAGGCACTCCAAGGCATCCATCTGGATACTTCTCAAAGACAAATTACAGACGAAGCTAAGGTACAGATGTGGATCAAGATCGTGCGGCTATACCTTGAAGATGATGACACTGTCTCTGCCGAACAAGCCTTGAACAAGATAAAAAATTTACCCTCCTCGAACCAGACGTTAGCTGGCAATCCCGACCTTAAGCTCCATTACCAGCTCTCGCAAGCACGAATCTTAGATGCTAGGCGAAAATTCCTCGATGCTTCAGCCGAGTACCTTAATGTCTCCTTGTCACCTACTGTTGCTGAGGATGATCGCTTGCAAGCACTGTCTGCGGCAGTCAAGACGGCGATTCTTGCACCTGCCGGACCACAACGGAACAAGACCCTAGGCAAGCTGTACAAGGACGAACGTGCGTCTGACACAGAGGAGTATGGGATTCTGGAAAAGATGTTCCTTGACCGACTTCTGTCTGCTGAAGAGGTGGACTCTTTTGCGGCCAGTTTGTTGCCCCACCAGCTTGCTCAGACAGCCGATGGAAGCACAGTATTAGCGAAAGCTGTGATCGAGCATAACCTTCTCGCCGCGAGCAGACTCTATGAGAACATTTCGACCACAGCTCTGGGCAAGATTCTAGGGCTTGAAGATGGAAAGGAAGAGACGGCAGCTGAGAAAGCAGAGGACTACGCAGCGAGGATGATGGAGCAGGGAAGATTGAAGGGAAAGATTGACCAGACTGATGGTGTCATTTCCTTCGAGATTCAAGATGTTCAGGCTGGGTCAAAAGAGAGCGAGCTTCGGATGTGGGACTATGGAGTACAAGGTCTGGTTGAGGATGTCGAGAGGTGTGCCGCCGGGGTTGGGGAGGCTTTTCCGGTAGGAATTCCTATTTGCTGAAGAGACATTAGGACTGACTTAGTGATGCAGGAACTGACAGCAGAGCGAATGGTGCACTGAAGTAAAGGGGAAGCAAATGTGGCCAGCCCGTTGCGGCAAAATAAGCTTGACTTCGAACATGTCTATGTTTCAGGCAATGAGGACGGAGACCAGAACGCCATGTCACGCACCTCACTGAGCGGACCAAGAGGCTCCTAAGGACATCCTGTGCTAAGATGCTGCATGCCGCAGTGTCAAAGATCCTGAGCTTGTGCACAAGCCGCTCGTGATGCACCGATAACCTGACAGCTTCGAGAGCACTCTTGAGAGCGCCCTTCCCGCTGGCTTATGGGCAGTGCTCACGTCGAAGATCTCACAGTCCCGAAAGTGAGGATGGTGTTGTAATGTGAGCAAATCATGTCATCCACGGTGAGCCAGTTTTCGGTTGTCAACCATGCTAGCTCGAATATCATCTACGAACAGCCCGTTTGTTCTGTTCTGCTTTCACTTTTGTGTGAGTGTTGTCATCCTCCCTGCGTTGCTTTGAAAGGGTGTACTTCGTGTGAGCTCGTGGGGTTCGGACGACCTGGTCACGGGAGAACCTGCCGTGAAGCATCCCAAGGTTGACACTCAAGCTCCATGGGCGTTGATGCGACCACTTATATGCCACGAAGGCCAGAAGACAGCCACATGCAGGGCTAAATAAGATGCAGTTGGTGACGCTCAGCTGGGATCATGTGCGGGGTCTGGAAGCCCAATCCCGCACTGCGGGGTTTGACCTGACTCCAGCATGATGCATATTGCACAGGCAAAGCCAGGGTCTCTCCTACTTACCAAACTTCATATCCGACAATTGAATCCTGACTCCTCTTGGATATCGGCAGCGAGAATGACATTGTTCAAATAGGCCCGCTTCTGGCCATCAATCCGTCCTCCTCCATTCAAGTCAGTCATCACCTTCATAGATTCTCTCATCAAAACAAAACTTTCATTTCTCATCTTTTATTGCAATCATGTTTCTTTCCTTCTTGATTAATCCCTATATCCTCCTTGCCTTCCCTCTGTTCTACTATTTGCTGCCATATTTCCGGAAATGGAGCCTATGGAACATCCCTGCTCCGTTTCCTGCCGCCTTTTCCAACTTGTGGTTGATGTATCAATGTCGAAGAGGACGTCGCTATCAGGCTGTTGATGATGCTCACAAATGTCTTGGCCCCGTTATTCGCATTCAACCGAATCACGTCTCCATTGCCGATCCTGAAGCGATACAGCTGGTCTATGGGCACGGCAATGGGTTTACCAAGAGGTAACCACGGCTATGCTTTATCTATCTCCACAGCTAATCTAACGGTATAGTGAGTACTATGATGCATTTGTTTCCATTCAGAGAGGGTTGTTCAATACTAGAGACCGAAAAGAACACACTCGCAAACGCAAGACGGTTTCTCATACCTTCTCTGCAAAGTCCATCGATCAATTTGAAAAATATATTCATGGCAACCTGGACCTGTTTGAGAAGAGGTGGAATGGCATCTGCGAAACAGAAGCGGACCCCAAAACCAGCTATGCCCCAATTGATGCACTGCATTGGTTCAACTACCTAGCCTTTGACATTATTGGCGATCTGGCCTTCGGTGCACCGTTTGGCATGCTCGAGAAGGGCAAAGACGTAGCTGAAGTGCAGAAGACTCCGAACAGCGCGGTCACTTCAGCACCAGCTATTGAAGTTCTGAATCGCAGAGGCGAAGTCTCCGGCACTCTCGGCTGCTACCCACAGCTCAAACCATATGCAAGATATCTGCCAGATTCGTTCTTCCGCAAAGGGGTCGAGGCTGTCGAGAACCTTGCTGGCATTGCTGTCGCCAGAGTTGAAGCCAGACTCCAGCATCCTGATGTCAGTCGGGTTGACCTCCTGGCGCGGTTGATGGAGGGAGAAGATGAAAAGGGAGAAAAGCTGGGAAGACAAGAATTGACGGCCGAAGCTCTAACTCAGCTTATTGCTGGGAGTGACACAACTTCGAATACTTCTTGCGCACTTCTTTACTGGGTTCTGACTACGCCAGGTGTCATCGGAGAACTACAAAAGGAGTTGGACGCGGCCATCGAACCAGGAGTCCCAGCATACAACGAGGTCAAAGACCTCAAGTACATGCATAGTGTGATTCAAGAGACGCTGCGCATACACAGCACATCATCCCTCGGCCTGCCGAGACTAACCCCTATGGGTGCACCAGGCCAACCATCCCCACTCCCAGTCGAGATTCTAGGCTACAAATTCCCACCTGGAACATCGCTCTCTGTCCCATCCTACACTATTCATCATTCCAAAGACATATGGGGTGACGACGCTGACAAATTCGTCCCTGACCGCTGGGACAGAATCACAGAGAAACAGAAGAATGCCTTCATTCCTTTTTCATACGGACCACGAGCTTGTGTGGGGAGGAATGTCGCCGAGATGGAACTTTTTTGTATTGTTGGTACGGTGTTTCGCAACTTTGAATTTGAGATGCAGCAGGAGGGTCCACTGGAGACAAGGGAAGGGTTCTTGAGGAAGCCGTTGGGCTTGAAAGTTGGAGTTAGGAGGAGAGAGAATGCGAAAGTGTGAAAACCAAGGAACGCGATGTATGGAAAAGATGAAATGCTATATCCGATCTTGGTTTTGAAAGGTCCCTAAGCATCGGCTTTTGAAAATCAGACAATTTTCATGTGAAGGCGGAATGGTGTGTATATTCAAAGAGTTGTCGCCGGCCTTATTAAACATTTACTTTATGCCTGACACCACCCCTTTTAAAACCACGTAATGGCAAGAATCCTACTTTCCCTCTGACCACCAGAGCCTACATCCCTCCCCACTGATGATAATCACTATCACGATGGCAGACCTCTACGTAGGCATGTACGCCCCCGTCGTCGGCAACCACGAGCACCGGAACTTGCAAATCGTCGTGAAGAACCAAACAGCATCAACGAACGGACCCGGGCGTAGTGATCTGCCAGCAAGCTCCATTCGGGCCAACTAATCTGGAGAGCCAGGTCATCCTCCTTTCCCCAAGCTCAAACATATGGAGAATTGTGAGGAAAACAAGGATAAGAACTCCCTCCGGCTCCGCCCCAAGCGAGCAGACTTTCAAAATCCAGAGGAGGAATTCTGCTGATGAACGTCGAATCTCGCGAGATAAGCACGCCGACGACATCGACGACGACGACCACGATCTACGAAGTTTCGGACCAGCATCCGGATTTCGGTGCTAACTAGTGTTATCACGACCATGAACCCTGGCGCCTCTGCTACTCAATCGCTGGGAGATGTTCTTACAGGTCCCGAAATCTGCTGCTGTTGGGGGAAGTTCCCGATCAAGACACCTCACCAGTTAAGCAGTAGAATTGCCTCAACATCCCAGGTCACCGAGTCCGAGTTACCCATTCAGGATATCGCTAAAGAGTCGTTCTCTCAGCCCCTATCCTTTTCACTTTCCACCTCCCCCAGCTCATCGTCATTCTCCGCCTCTCCTTTACAGACACAGCAGCAGCGTCCCCCACTCAGACGGCTCATCCATCTAACGTCCGTAAATCCCGCTGACCTATCCACTAATTATTGGGGAGATAGTGAAAGGTGTCAAGGTCGACCATGAGACCGTGCATTGGGATTGTCAGGATTATGTCATGGAGGTTCTGGAGGGGCTGGAGGAGGAATTTGGTGTTGTTGATTGGGAGGGGGATCGTTGCTCTGATTCCGATTCTAGTCCCCGAATCGGAGTCTGATGCCGGTTCCGATGTGAAGGAGGGGAAAGATGAGGACGTGAAGCTGGATGACGAGGATGGTAACGAGCACGAAGAGCAACACACCGCTGGGAGCAGCAGAAGCAGCGATAACAATCCCAGACGACAACAAGGCCAGTACACCAAACAGAAAAGCCGCTTACCGAGATACTTTTAACCACTGTGAGACCAACCCTATTTCGAGACGAAGCAAGTCAAAGCCATCTGGGCTCATCAGAGGGGTAGAGAGACTGGAGGGAAAGGGCGTGGCATTGGAGAGATAACAATGAATATCGAAACGAGCCTCAGTGAAGGCTGCAGGGCACTTTGATCCACGGTGCCGGTCTCTGAAACGTTTTTCTCCGCTTGCTTTGTCGCTACCAAACATATCATAACCCGGACAATACATGATCTGGCTTCGTTTCTTCCAACTCCAACATATGCCAAGGCGAATACCAATTGGCACACTGAAGACATCATCATTTATGGACTTTTACCGGCACGCGAGACCTCCGCACTACGAAATACTCTCCCCTTCTCGCTCAGACAAAGCACTCTCCTTCAGCTTCAGAAGCAGACTAATATTCAGCCTCCTCCTCTGGCTCCACACTATCCAACGCAACCTCCTCATAGTCCTTCTCCAACGCGGCGAGATCTTCCCTAGCTTCGCTAAATTCACCTTCTTCCATGCCCTCACCGACATACCAGTGAACAAACGCACGCTTCGAGTACATGAGGTCGAATTTGTGGTCGAGTCTGCTCCATGCTTCTGCGATGGCGGTGGTGTTGGATAGCATGCTGACAGATCGATCGACTTGGGCTAGCTCTCCACCTGGGATTCGCACGGCTTTTGGATGATATTTTAGTAAGATGAATAAGAAAAGGGGGTGGGGTTTGACGTTTTACTGACGTTTTTGGTAATTAATGCCCAGCTTGAAGCCGGTAGGACACCATTCCACAAGGTTGAAGGTGGTTTTCGCCTTAACAGACGCAATAGCAGCTGTACAGTCGCGTGGGACAATATCGCCGCGGTACAGCAGTGCAACAGCCATGTACTTTCCTTTGCTTGGATCGCAGACAACCATTTGATTGTTTGGCTCGAAGCATTGGAAAGTAAGATCCTGCACTTTGTGACTCTCGTGTGAAGACTTGTTGCTTGAAATAACAGGCGCGTAGCTGATGAGAGGGTAGTGAATGCGAGGGTAAGGGACGAGGTTGGTTTGGAACTCGTTCAAGTCAACGTTGAGAGCTCCGTCGAAGCGCAAGCTTGAAGTGATAGATGACACGACCTGAGCGATGAGTCGGTTCAGATGAGCGTAGTCAGGTCTGGGAATGTCAAGATTGCGGCGACATATGTCATAGACGGCGTCATTGTCGACAAGGAAAGTGCAGTCAGAGTTCTCAATCGTGCTATGAGTGGACAGCACAGCATTGTACGGCTCGACGACCGCGGTAGAGACACGTGGGGCTGGGTAGACGGCAAATTCGAGCTTGGATTTCTTGCCATAGTCGGCCGAGAGACGTTCGAGAAGGAGAGCACCGAAACCCGATCCTGTACCACCACCGAAGGAGTGGAAAATCAAGAAACCTTGGAGTGAAGAGCAGTTGTCTTTCAGGTGATCATTAGCATTGCAGTCACCAAAGTCTGGGCCAGGCTCCATTACCTGCAACACGGCGGATTCTGTCGATAACATTGTCCACCATCTCCTTGCCAATGGTATAATGGCCGCGTGCATCTTTCTGATTAGCTTTCTTCTGGAGCAACGATGTCAACACGCTTACAGTTGTTGGCTGCGTCCTCCTTGCCGCTGATCAGAAGCTCTGGATGAAATAGTTGACGATAATCTCCAGTTCGAATTTCATCGACAGGCTATCATCTGTCAGTAAGAATCCATCCCTTTCGCCACAATCCTTGTCCTCACAGAGGGGTCGAGGTCGACAAATATGGATCGAGGAACATATTTCCCTCCTCCAGTCTCCGAAAAAAAGGTTTCGAAGGATCCCAATTCTCCACCGTTTTGTGCGCTCGGATCTGGACGACCATCGAGCCCTAGACCGTGCTCGAGCAGGTAACTGAATGAACGCGCCCGTGTTAATAGAGTATTCAAGGTGGTTGCAATGAAAGAGGAGGAAGAGCGGTGAGAGGATGGTCCGTACAGTTCCCAGGCAGCATTTCCGAGCTGAATGCCGGCTTGGCCGATATGAAGATGGCAGATCTAATCAGAAACTATCATCAGCCAGAAAATGCGCAATAGACCATAAAAGCTTCAGCTCCGCCCGTCCGCGGGCCGCACAATGGCAAGTCCTTCTAGTCGGAGCCACAGGGGAAAACGCACCTCGCCCCTCATGTTGGTGGAACTCAGCTTTACTTCTCGTGTGCAAGGAAGGTTGATATGATCTCGAAGCAAAGGAGTAAAGGAATATCTTCTATTGGAACTGCTCAAGGATGCACTGGAGTTTGATTAAGAAGGGAAGTTGATAAACAATCGCGGACGCGCCAAGCGCAGATTAGGGTTATTTCCGCTGCCAGAGAAATGCTAGCGCCGGTGGGCATTTTCAGGGTCCAATCTGCAGGTACAAAATCCTGTGTTGCGCCGGAATATTAATTTGTATACAGCAAAGATATTGTTCACTCCAGCCACACGAAATGATCATGGTCGTCACCTGTTCGTGGAGTTGTTGATTGGACTTGTACTGCGCCATGAGCTCTGCGACGCTGAACATGTTCCGAGCCTTCATAAGGCTCCCCAATACCACGGTTGATGTACATGTCTGCTAGTTACCCCCTTTCCGGCTATGTAGATACAGGAATGCTAACCGGAGATTTTTGCAATATCTGCGATCTGATCTTGTTGATTGGCAGAAATCGAGTCCCAGCTGGGCCATTGATACTATATCTATCATCCGCTAAGCACTAACCTGGAGAGACCGCGTGGTGGTGCTCCATCAAGCCTGTCTCGTCTAGCACCGGCATGAGGAGGCTTGCAGCAACTGTCCCGTAACAACGACTGTGTTCTTTGCCCTGTCCTGGTTTGGACTATCCGTTTTGCGTCCCAGCCCATGAAGATTTCCGCCTCAACATACGCGCAAGAAAATCCAGAGAACTTTATTCTTGTGATATACATTGCCAAGTTCGAATTCCAATGGAGACCAGGATCAGCGAAGAAAGGTTGACCGAAACTCACGAGATAGACATCAACTTCGGATCGGATGTGTGGGTGTACCTGCGGAAATCAAAGTGCTCTTCAAAGTGAAGCATTGGTGATTGGTAGTGGTAATTGGTGCATAGCCTTGATGTGTGATCACGTTCACCTGTCTTAATGAGACAAGCTGGTAGATTCATTTGAATGCTTCCAAGATGATCAGGTTGGGAAGTCGTGAAATGTCTTGAAACGACGAGGGACGTTGTTGCAGCTCGTTGGTACTCCGGAGATAAGACCGCCGGACCCCTTTTGGTGGTGTAAAGATTCATGGGCGACTGCGGAAGAGGCGCTTGGAGCCCACATGCCGCCAGCCACGAATCACAGAAGATCATCCCTAGGCCCGGGACATGCAGCTGAGCATGGATGCTCGCCTTGGGTACTGTACCCACGGATAAGGGAGATTGTCCTTGTGGATGTCGCAGTACCTTACATGCGTCCAGGGGAACAACGCATGTGAAGGACCGTCCTAGCTTCTCCATCCACTCTGTTCAAGAGAGCTCCGCTGGGTGGGAACGAGCGACAGAGCTGAATCATGCTGTGGAGTTCGGTTCGGTTTGGAACCAAGGAAGCAAAGCGTTGCTTTATTAAATTCGCTCCAAGTGCAGTCTCATCAATCGTTACTTCCCTAGGATACCCCCAATTGCTTTGCATTTATTTCAATTGCCGGCAGGCCAGCAAACTGTATTTTCAAAAACTTCAACCATTCGTACAAATGTGTACCTTCTCCAGCTCGAGCCCAAAAGGGCTTTCAAATACACCCTGCCAGTGCTGAGCAATCATCTCACCTACAATTTCTGGCTTGTGCCGTTGAGTCCTCAAAATGATGACCCCAATAAAGGAAGTCTCCGAACCTAAGCTTCACAACAATACCACGCGATCATCAGAGGAGGAAGTGACTGCAATTGGGAATGAGGCAGGCGACGGTTACCCGTTGACCCAGAAAGTCACTTCGGACTCTGCAGAGTATTTCGAGAAGGGCAGATCCGCAGCGTTGAAGACACGAGAGAGAAACAACCGATTTGAAGACGATCTAGCGCTGTTGCAGGCCGAGAGGATCGCTTCTAACGCTGTTGAGAGACGCTCTGAGGACCAGGAACATAACATACATCGTGCCAGATCACGTGGGACCGAACCCATCGATGACTTCGATGCCGCTACAAATCTGATTCATGAAAGAACCCTGTCGTACAAACCGCCCGAAAAACCAGAGAACAAATTTGCACAATTTTTCAAGTACATCCATCACTCTAGCTTCATCGTCCGCTACTTTACATACATTGTCCCACTGGTGACTTTGCTTCTCATTCCGCTCCTCCTTGGGGCTCTCGTATTCCCTAGTGTCAACGTGGGTGGTGTGAAGCTGGTCTGGTTCTCGATATGGCTCGAAACTGTCTGGCTCACCCTTTGGGCTGGTAGAATTGTGGCTAAATGCATTCCGTGGCCGTTGGGTCTTGTCGCCAGCCTGTTCACGAACAACTCTAAGAAATGGCGCGACTTCGGCAAACAGCTCGAAGTACCTGCCACGCTCTTCTTTTGGTGGCTTGGTATTAAAATCTCATTCCTCCCGACTATGAAGAACCACACAATCCATGGAAACAAAACAACACGCCCGTGGGAGAGCACTGTCAACAAGATAATCATCTCAATCTTTGTCGGCGTTACCCTCAACTTCTTCGAGAAGATCATCATTCAGCTGATTGCGATCAGCTTCAACCTTAGGACCTACGCAGACCGAATTGAAATCCAAAAATTCCAAATCGGTAGCCTCACCAAACTTTCCCAATACTCGAAACAGAAAATAGATGTCGACGACTCAGAGTTTGAAGAAGAAGAGAAGCACTCCGGCCCTGCTTCAGGCGCACGTACGCCTGCTATCTATGCAGAGAAAGCCCGAAAGGAAGCCCGAAAGGCAGCTAAAAAGGCATTCTCCAAGGTTGGCGATGTTGCTGGCACCGTGGCAGAAGATTTCACTGGCAGATCAGCTGTCAAGTCCTCTCATCCGCATCAAGTCGTCCTCTCATTGCTAAACATCACCAGCGGTAGTCAAGTGCTTGCTCGGAGATTGTATCGTACCTTTAGACGTGAAGGATTCGACACTGTTTACCGTAGCGACCTCAAAGCAGCCTTTAAGACAGAAGACGAAGCGGACGCAGCATTCAGCATGTTCGATAAGGATATGAATGGTGATATCTCCATGGAAGAGCTTGAAACCGTGTGCGTCGAGATTGGACGAGAACGGAAGTCGATCACCGCCTCGCTCAAGGACCTGGACTCGGTCGTCTCAAAGCTCGACAACGTTTTCGTGTTCATTGTCTTCGTCATCACGCTTCTTGTGTTCCTGTCGCTCATTTCGACATCTGCAGCCGGAGGTTTGACTTCCGCTGGGACAACACTTCTCGCTCTGTCCTGGCTCTTCGCCACCACTGCTCAGGAATTCTTGCAATCAGTCATCTTCGTGTTTGTCAAACATCCCTTCGATGTTGGTGACCGAATTAAGATCTATGGGAACACGGGTGCTACCCTGCAGGGCGATGACTATTTCGTAAAAGAGATCGCTCTACTCTACACCGTGTTCAAGAAGATGGAAGGTCACGTTATTCAGGCACCCAACTCTTACCTCAACACTTTATTCATTCTCAATATGCGAAGATCTGGCGGCCTTGCTGAGGCTCTACCCATCGTCATCAGGTTTGGCACCACGCTGAAACAAATCGATGATCTCCCTCAAACTATGCTCGAATTTGTCAAGGCCGAGAAGCGTGAATTCCAAGGCAACATCCTAACTGAGCTTCGAGATGTCAAAGAGACTTACTCACTTACCGTGAACATTGTCTTCTTCTACAAGTCTAATTGGCAAAATGAGGTCCTGCGTCTCCAACGGCGAAACAAATTCATGTGCGCACTCATAGTTGCCATGCAAAAAGTAGGTATTGAAGGGCCTTAGGACCCGGTGTGGGCTCTTTGGTAGCAAATGTTTCCTTGTTGTGGTGGTTGTAATGACTCAGAATTCTAGAAGTTGCTAAAATACAGAAATAATGAGGCCGCAGCGCCAAGGCTCAACACTGGCACCTACCAGAATGAAGCTTCTGACCCCCTCGAGAGCCAGTCCTAAAAGCCAAGCCCGTGCCAAGCCCCTAGCGTCAGCAATTGACTCAGTCCCGCTGTGAGATCGAGATAATGTAGCAGCTAAAATCTAGATTACAGGTGGCGTGAAGAAATAGGCTCCCCACAGATGCCAAGGCGCCAAGACCTCATAATCACTCCCCAACTGATTTGAGCTCACTGATAATTCTTAAAGTGAGCTCACTATTACTGATGAAACTATTTATTAAAATAATAATAGTTATAATAATATTAATGCTTATAAGCTCTTCTTTATTATTTTAATTCACTTATTTTATAAAATTAAAGAATAAAAAATTAAGTATCACTCTTTATATAATTATATTACTTACTTTATTTTATTTACTTTATTAATATGTTAGTTATTTTAAAGCATATTACTTTATTATAATAAATTATTTATTATAAGAAATAGCTCTGAAATACTTCTTATATTTTTAAGTAATAGCTCTTCTAATTTTATTATAAACTTTAAATATTTTTACTTATTAAACTTATTAATATTATTAATTTAAGCTCTTTTTTAATATTTTTATTTAAGCTCTTATTATCTTTTCTTATATCTTTATTTAATCTTATTATTAATCTTCTTAAATATAAATATAACTTTATTAGATTTATAATTATTATATTAAGAAGACTATTAAGAATAGATGAGTAGTAGACATTCTTTATATATATATAGGAATCTAAGATATAGAAGTTTATAAATATATAAGTAATATATAAAAGATATATTAAAAGTGTGTATAATATAATAGCTTAAGCTAGATAGATTTAATAGTCTATAAAAGCAAATACTTAAGTTGTAGAAACTAATCTAACTTACAGGGAAGCTGTAGAAGTATTAGATATATATTACGGCCGCTAATCTTAATATAGCCTCTTAGTTCTAAGACTTAATTAGAAGGTGTAACTCTAATATATTAAGCTCGCGTGTTAAGTCTCAGACATTTTACTATATATATATATAATAAAATAGTTAGATTTCTACCGCCCGTCTATAATTACTGTATATAACTATTAATAGAGCTGTAGTAACTTATAATATTACTCTTCAGCTTATTAGATTAATTATTTTTAATTAATAGTTAGTAGGATTAATTCTCTCTTTATTCTTAATTACTAATCTTTTTATTATTAATTAAGCTTATTAATAACTTCTTCTCAGATAATAATTTAGAGATATTATTCTTATTCTTATCTTTAGCTCACTTCTTAAAGCTATTCTTATATTACTTAGATCTTAACTTATTAAGATTTTTTAAATAATAATTATTAAGATTCTCTTTTAAATTCTTAAGATTCTTAATTAGATAGTAGATTAAATCCTCTAAAGAACTTATCTACTACACTCTCATCTTAAAATGCTTATCTATCTTCTTAATATTAATAGTATTCTTAACTTCTTATTTCTTATCTATCTCTATTTTTATAATAATAGAAGAAGATATAAGATAATTTTATTTAAATAAGAGATTCTTCAGATTCTTAAATAATAAAATAATATAGAAGATAGAATAAATCTTTATAAATATAAATAATTTAAGTTTATATATATCTCTTAGTTTCTTTAATATTTTATATAAACTAATTTATTTTATATTTAGCTTTCTATAAGACTTAATTATATAAATATTCTTTATTAATAATTAAATCTTCTCTTCTTCTTTAAATATTATTAATTAATAATACTTATCAATCTACTTTTTTTATCTTTTTTAAATTTAAATTAAATAATTCTTTACTCAGTTTTATATTTTAATTATTAACTTTATCAGACTTTAAATCTTCTACAGCTTAATTTATTATCTAACTATTCTTAGCTTCTCTATTATATTAAAACTTATTTATAACTTATATTCCTTATTAATTATAAATAAAGATAGCTAAGTTGATTTAAATATAACTGTATTAATTATAAATTCCGCACTTAGTAATAATTCCGCCTAATTCTTTTAATTAAAGTTCATATAATTATATAAGTAATACTCTATTTCTATATTTGTAATTTTTATCTATTTATCTATCTATAAATAAAATATTGTTAATAGCTTTATAGTAATGCTTAAAATCTTATATAAATATAATTATATTATACTTATAAATTAAGAATCTCTGTCTGATATAATTATATTAAGTAGACTATGAATCTTTCACATATTCTTATATAGTATTTTAGCTGTATTCTCTGTAATTATATTCTTATTAGTAGCTGTATAGACAATATAATATCTTTTCTTAATTAATTAATTTATTATATTAAGAATTGTATTAAAATTATTTAATTCTAATAATCTTATTATAAAGTTTATAAAGATATTTTTTTATAATATCTTAGAAATTAGAAGAGATTATAACTCTTCTTCTAAATATTATCTTCTCATCTTTAATTTCAAATAAATATAATAGTTTCTCAAATACCGCTTAACTGTTTATATTAACTTTAGAAATTAATATGATTTTTAAATTAATTATAATGTCTTCAATTCTCTTATATATCTAATCTTTCAGCTTTTATAAATCTATTAAATCGTTTATATTTATAGCTCTTTTAATTCTATAAGAATTATCAGTCTATTTTAAAAGTAGAGCAGATTCTTCTGCTTATTATATAGATATATCTAATATTTATTGCAGACACTCTTAATCTTATTCTATAAAGTCTCATATATCTTTTTCAGATTATAATTATCTTTATTTATCTATCTAATTATATTATTTAGCGTGAAAATCTCTTACATAATATATATTATATTACAGTTCTTTTAAACTTCTTTTAATAGTATTCTTAATATTAATAATATCTAATATAAATTAAGATTATTCTTTACTCTAAAAATATTCTTTTCTCTTCTTATTAAGATATCTATCTTTTTATTAATCATCTTTAATTAATAAATCACTTTAAAGTTAAATTAAGTTAAGAACTTTACTTATCTTATCTATCTTTTTATTAATTTCTTTATAAATATAGAATACTTTAAGATCTTATAATTTATAAGTATCTTAATAGCATCTTCTTTAATATTCTATAGCTCTGATCTCTATTCTTTAAAATATTAAATTATCACCAATAATTTCTTATTATATATAATATAATTTGATTTTAATCGAATTATTCTTTATTATTAGATTGACTTGATTAAGAAAAGAGAAGAAGAATGGAATCAGCAAGTATTAAGACTATTAGACAGATAACGCAGAGATGGGAAGACTCATACGAAGAAGCAGAGCTGACAGTTTCGTAGAAGAAGATACGCGCTCTTCTCAGACTAATCCTGTAAATCTATTTATACGCAGAAAGCGCGATAAAAGACGCGTTAGAATGTGTAAATTACTCTCCGTCTAAATAAGTATCTAACCCGGTAGAGATAAGACTATATAGGATTGAGGAATCTATCGCCTGACTAGAAAATTAAAATTAGCAGGAAAAATTCTTAATCTTATATATAGAGATAACGCGCGGTATTTTAAGAAAGAAATTAATAATAAAATTAACTTTTATAACTTAATCTCCCTCTTTAAAAATAAAGATAAGAAAAATTATTATCTAAATTTTAGATAAGAAAGAGAAGATTAGAATTAATAAACTCTTAATTAAAAAGATTATAGATTAGATTAATTAGAAATTAATAGGAATATTTTATATATATTATATAATTATAGTAAAG
>JAABUK010002641.1_pt1 | contig 31886 bp, 45 predicted proteins | sample 5559141 | NCBI WGS metagenome assembly JAABUK01 (sample SAMN10711869, study PRJNA513367) | rock metagenome | isolation source: Antarctica rocks | place: Antarctica: Victoria Land, Pudding Butte nord | collected 2016-01-03 | reverse complement strand
GCGTCTGCGCCATGGCTGATAGCTGCAGAAATGATATTGGGGACATTGAGGTAGGATTCTGAGCTGGCTGCTTCACCAATGCAAACTGCTTCATCAGCAAGCTGCAGCAGTGAAAGAAGATGATGTTGTTATCGTAAAGACTTAGGCAACTCCTGCTGCTACTAGGTCAAGGTGATCAATGGCTTGTGAAGCGCTCACGGTGGACGATACGACGGCAACTCTTACCTGCACATGCAGACAGTCTACATCGGCAAGGGAATACACCGCGATGGTGCCAAGGCCCAGCTCTTTGCAGGCCCTGATAACCCTGACAGCGATCTCTCCTCTGTTAGCGATAAGGACTTTGGTAAAGTTTGCAGCCTGAACTCCGAGGCTGTGGCATCGCGAGTGCCTTGTGGATCGGCGAGCAGTCAAAGACAGTGCATGTCCACGAGACCCACCGAAGCCTCGCGCAGTGGAGCTAGCTTTGCTGCTCAGACAGTCTGCATGCAAAGCCGACTGCTGGACAGGCGTGCCAAGACGACCAGTGGTGCGCTCTCTCGATAGGACGCAAGCCTGCAGCAGAGAAGTATTGGTCACTCCATGGGAGAGTCATGCCGGAGAGGTAGCGGCAGTCGTTTACGGTCCGTCCAGTGCCTGTAGGAGATCGGCAAGCGCGGTTGTGGCGAGGACCCACCTTTCCGGGCGCGTGCAAACACTGCGCAATCGACTGCATCATTCAGAGCATTGAACAAAGCACGCACTGGGCTCTTGTGGGCTCTTGTGAACGGCAAGACGAGCACCGGCTTAGACGGTCGAGCCAGGCCTGGGTTAGTAAGGGCTTACTAGGTTAGTAACCCTCCAGGAAACCCGCTGCAGCAGGATTCAGCTTAAGGTAGCAGCACAGTCAATCGATGCGCGCGAAAGTTGTGCCATTGGCTAAGTCGGGCTGTAAGATCAAGCTTCTGGAGTCGAGACCCTGCTAGGGGATTTTGTGAGTATTGGCTCACGAAAAGGGCCGTCGATCAGCTGATGCAGAGCGAACTCGAGGTATCTTGGCTGCGCCGGACATTGTGTTTTTGGCTTTGCGCTGGCTCTTTGTTGCGTATTGCTCAATTGATTCAGTGCTGCAGCTTGCCACATTTCGACTGCCCTTCTGACTCAACCCCAAAGCTACTTATTGCCACTGCTCGATCCACTGCAGTGTGGAAACGACAGTTGCCTCTGTGATTTGAGGACCGTCATCAGAGGGCAGCTGACGGTTGCCTAGCTGTCTGACTGTTGTGGGTCACACTGCTGTTGGCAGCACAACGCCGTGGAGCTTGCAAGTGCCTGCAGAGCTATGCAATCTGTATGCAGCCTCAGGCTGCAGCACGTTCAGTTCAAGCACTCCGCACATACTTGGAGACAAAGGCGTTTGTTGCCCTCCAGACAAAAGTCACTGCAAACGCAAGCGCATCATCTCAGCAGCACAGCAAGCAGAACTAAAACCCCTAGGAGATCAACAGTATGCTCAGATGCTGCGGTCCCTCACATTCCTCTCCCAGGAGACAATCAGACGGGAGCAATGTTCGCAGCCCTCTCGCAGGATGAGGCCTCTACTAGCAACAGCGATTCTGAAGATGCTCATCCCTCTACCTCGAAGTCAGCAAGCAATGGCGGACCTTCTGACAATAAGCCTGAACCCCGCATTCCCCATCGCTGGCGAGTTGTAGGCATGATGGCCTTGGCCTTTGTCCTGTGCAATATGGACAAGGTATACTGATCCTAAACGCTCTGCGGCAAATGCCCGCCACTTTCCTCCACGGCTTCATTCAAGTACTTAATTGTTCATCAGCCACCTGATTTGGTGCAGGTCAATATGTCAGTGGCTGTAATACCAATGGCAGAAGAGCTTGGCTGGAGTGCCACAGATCGTGGTTTGGTATCCTCTGCTTTCTTCTGGGGTTACGCTTTGACACAAATCCCTGCTGGCTACATCTCTACCAAGTAAACTTCCAAGCTGCCATCAATGTCAGTTGCATCATCTTCAGCTGTGTGTGAGTCAAGCGCACCATCTGGCAGCGTCATCCTCTGCATTATCCCACATTGGCTATCATCTCCCACACTGCAACACTGCCAGCCTGCACGCCCTCTTCTTGAATATCATATTGGCCCAAGGTTTTTCTACTTGGCTGTGGCGCGACCATCATGAACGCTTTGTGCACCTATCAGCAGTGCACAAGATGTGTTTGCAGGGTTGGAGGTGCCAAAGTGCTGCTGCTAGGTGTGCTGCTGTGGTCCATTGGCACCCTTGCTGCCCCTCCTTTGGCGCACATCAGCCTGTTTGCTCTCTGCGCTTCTCGTGTCTTTGTGAGTATCTTCACCGCCTTGCAGTGCTCAATGTTCGCCAGGCCAGGTCTGTTACTGGCTCATGCCATGCTTAACTGTGAAGCACCTTCTCTTGCACATGCATAGTCAGGACCCACACTCCTGCAACTGCAGTACCTCTTGTCATCCTTGCACCTGGGTATATCTTCTGATGCATTTGTTGTCCTGATTACATGCACAGGCCTACGTGCAAGGACTTGTGCAGGAATGAGATGCAGAGCTTGCATGACATGCATGCAATCACACGCTGTTTGCTGGGCATGCAGGTAGGACTAGGAGAGGGTCTTGCACCATCTTCTGCGACCAATGTCATGGCCAGGCTGATTCCAGAGTAAGTAAGGGTGTTGGCTCAGTCTTGTCTGCATGACACTTGCTGTTGCTGGTCCAAGGCTTGAGACTAACCACATTGTACCTGCGCTTTGTCAATGGAGGGTTGCGACCAATGCAGGCGGGAGAGATCGCGAGCTGTCACAGCTGTGTTTGGTGGACTTGACGTGGGCAGTGCAGTGGGCCTAGTGCTGTGTGGTCCCATCATCAAGCATCTGGGCTGGCCCTCTGTCTTCTACCTCTTTGCCTTCCTTGGGGTGCTCTGGACCCTCCTGTTTCCCCGCCTCAATCCTGATGAGCCTGATCTGCTGGTCCCCTCAGAATTGCAACCAGAAAGCCCAGGTGATGCCAACACTCTTGATACTTGCACTGTTTTACACATGTTAGGGTCGCTGTTAGCATGTCAAGCTGCAGCAAAACAAACAACAACAAAAAAATCCAGCTGACCCTTTGTAGAAGGTTAGTCTGCGCTCCAACTTCACCAGAGTTTGAGCAATATCTTTTGTGCTGTGCTGCTGCATAGTTACCAGAAGATGTTAGCATGCTTGCTTTGCGGCAAGTCCATCGTCACCTGAGCTCATGCCTAAACTGATTGTATTGACTTGGCATGTGCATGCTGCAGACGCGCCCAAGGCAGTCCCGTGGGGCACATTTGCGAAGAGTGCTCCAGTCTGGGCTATCATTACAGCACATTTCTGCTTCAATTGGGGCTACTACACACTGTTAGCGTGGCTCCCATCATATTTTGAGCTAGCACTTGGGCTTAGTGTGGATAAGTCCAGTCTTCTGACCCTGATCCCCTACATTGCTATGACTGCAATGACGCCATTTGTGGGACCAGTGGCAGATGGACTAGTTACCAAAGGATGGTCTGTCACAAATGTGCGCAAGCTGGCGCAAGGGCTAGCATTTGCTGGCCCAGCATCCTGCATGCTTGCCTGTGCCTATTTGACGCCTGCTGGTGCTTCCCATACAGCTGCTGCTCTTGGTCAGAGCGTCCCTACTTCTGTCATTGTTGGCTTGTTGTCGGTTTCGTTTGCGCTGGGGGCTTGGTCGCGGGCAGGCTTGTATTGCAACCACCAGGATCTGTCCCCCAAGTATGCAGGTGCCTTGTTAGGGATCACAAACACCGCCGGGGCATTTCCGGGTATTCTAGGAGTCAGTGCTGTGGGTTTGCTGCTTGACAAGACCAACTCATGGGCTGATGCTTTGTTCCTGCCAACAGCCGCCTGTCAGCTCGTAGGCTTGGTAGTCTACACAACATTTGCTAGCTCAAAGCGGCAGGACTGGGCTTGACTGACGCATGGGTGCTCCTTGGTCTTGTTTGGAAGTTCTTGATTGACTGATTAGAATCAAACAATAGTTAGCATCATACACATGATATCAGCACATTGCTTTTGGAAACGGATTTGTCCATGACTTATCCAGATGCTTGTGCTGACACCGCCTGTTGGCCAACACATTGACATCCAGAAAAGAAACATCTCTCTGCGTTTGATGCTAGGCTGGAGAGAGAGAGAGAGAGAGAGAGACAACTGTTTTACATCCTTTGCCCATTGGATGTGCCAGGGTATGTGGACCCTGGCACAAACTGATGGACGTGCCAATCGGACTGGTCTGCAGGTAATGGTGCTAAATTGCCCCCCAACAGCTGAGGCACACAGCAGAGCAGCAAACAGCCGTTGACCACAGCGCGGTCCTTACACCAATCGTGTGAGCAAACCCTTTCAGGGCTTTCAGCTTCCATGACTAAATATTTGATGATCCCACTTGTTTTTTACTCACGTGAACAAGCCGACCAACAACCTGGCAACCCCTGCAGCTGCTCAAAAACAGGACGTTGTAGTGTGGCCCCCGAGCACTTCACGTTCATCAATCCTGCATGGCTGGGCAAATATTTGTGTCCGCAATTCCGTATCAACTTAGCTATCGGTTAAGCCCTCGTGTTTCCTCTTCGCTTCAATCAACCGTTTGGATCAGGCCATCACCCTCGCGGCTCCCTCGCTGTCCGCGTCGGTGCAAGCCAGTTGGACGACTTCATGGTACCAACATCGATTTGCTCAACCAATGCGTGCTCGTCCGCTACTATCGACCGCCTACACTTCTGGCGTAACTATCACGTCAGGCCGTGCACTGCCTGCAGGGCGGCAACTATGCTGTGACCTCGCTTTAAGTACAGAAGTACTGCACATTCAACGAGTGTCCACTGCACGGGTAAGCTTGTGCTGTCGACTCCTGTGTTCTCTCTCCGTTCTGCGGAGGGTGAAGCTTGACGCTGCTGACTTCGGTGTACTGGCCTACGTAGGAGGCCAAGGCACATGGCGACCAGTCTGCGTCGACATTACCCGTCGCCACCCAAGACACTACCTTTGGCTGAGGAGTCGTCAGAAACAGGCAGTCCCAGCAAAGATGGTAAGTCTTCTGTGTCTCCAGCACTCCTTTCGGATCCGGTATTGCCTCTGCACATTGTCGCGAACCATCGTATCAGCCGCTGCATTCGCTCTGTTGCAGATGGTCGCGGTCCTCGGTACAACTTGTACCCTGAAAGCAGTGTATCAGACACAGATGGCTCACCCGGCAAGTCTGGCAAAAAATCATACTTGACAAAGGCAACCAAGTGGCTGCCACACCACAGGCCAAGTCAGCCCCTTCCAATCATCTGCTGCTGGGTGCTGCTCATGTGCTTAGTTGCAACCTACTCCCTCTACAGTAGCACCCAGATGTGGAACACCAATGTCACTACCACGCATGAGCTTTCAGAACAACAGTCAAAACCTCCTGACCAAATTATCAAAGACACGCTAGTCATGTACATATTTTCGCCCACAGATGCAGAGTATGAGCGCAACATGCGGTACTTTGTCAAGCACGGCATCTCTGAAGGCGACCCATGCCATTACATTATTGTTGTGCAGCGATTGGAGGGAAAGGCCTTTTTGGATCTACCTCTGCTTCCCTCCAATGCAGGGTATGAATTTCACGACAATGTCTGCTTTGATTATGGCACCATTGGTTGGCTCATGCGCAGCGGCAAAGTGGAACCCTCCAAGTACAAGTATTTCATCATGATGAACAGCTCGACAAGAGGCCCGTTTGTGCCAGCGTATCACAGGCAGACAGCTTGGTCCCGCATCTTCACTGACAAGCTCAATGATGAGGTGAAGCTTGTTGGATCAACCATCAGTTGTGAGGGTGCACCCTTGGGGGGCGATGCAGACAGCCCCTGGCGTCAAAATCCACATGTACAGTCATATGTGCTAGCTACCGATCAAGTAGGCTTGCAAATTCTTCAGCAGGATGGGCAAGTTTTTGCATGCTTTGACAACCTGCATGACACCATCTACTTTGCAGAGCTGGGTTCCTCACTAGCTGTGCTGAAAGCAGGCTACAACATTGATAGCCTGATGATGAGGTATCAGGGTGTTGACTGGCGCGACAAGGCCAACTGGAAATGCAATGCTGGATTTAGCCCATATGCTGAAAATCACTATGACGGGCTGAGTATAGAGCCTTTAGAAGCTGTCTTTGTGAAGGTCAAGAGCTATTTGCTTGACTTGCAATGGACTGGCCCATCAAAGGCTGTCAAGTTTGACCAGTGGCAAACAGCTCGCGATGCTGGACAGACAGGTGAGCAGGTTGTGTCATCCAATGATTGGGCAGTCAATGCTGATGTCTACAGATTGCCCAAAATGCTGTCTTTGCAAGCCATAGGGCCCTCATGTTTTGATGGGGACTTCTATTTGCAGAAGAACAGAGATTTACACGACATTCCTCAAGATTTGCTTTTTGCTCATTTTATATTCAATGGTCAGTTTGAAGGTCGGACTTTCCGATATCTGCCAAACTGCAAGAATGACTTTGAACGCGCTGTTTGGCGCTTGACCAACAACAAAATGGGTTTGGTCAATTTCAGCCAATGATCTATAGCCAGCAGCTTTTTGGTAGATACCTGTATTTGCTATCTCTTGGTAGACTAGACTTGTGTTTTGCTATGTGTTTTAGCTGCTAGCTTGTTTTCTTTGAATAATTGCTCTGCTCCAGCATGGGCATTGGATTGCACTCCAGTCGATCTTCGAAAGATTTGCTGTCATCGTCAGTAGTCGACGACTTTTTGAACAACGCATGCTAGATGAATATGAATTAAATAGTTAACAGTTCGAAACTCAGAGTATGCTGCCTAGATGCTTTCTGTTGCTTAGACCAAACAGCTGGACCAGGTACTGGACAAGTGCTGTGTGATGTGGGTGTGTACTCTTTGTCAAGTAAAGTCTTTGAACAAGACGCTACAGCCACCATGATGATGAGCGTGATAATGAGCGCCAATGCAACGTGATCATATGTTGATCTGGTTCTGCCTGTCATGCTAAGCCAGCTGTATATTCTGCTGACTCTTGTCAAGAATGCTGGTAAACGGATAATTCTGTGTCTAGATCTACACACAAAGGCAATGCATGCCAGGCTGGCCCTGCCAGTAGTGAGTCACGGTGGTTTGCAAGCACCACAAGCAGGACATGCTGAGTTGCTGTCCTGCCACGAACCATCTTGGCCAACATTGGTTTTCATCAAACAGCATCAGCTACGTGATGACTTTTCTTGGCAGGCCTGGCAAGTGCAGCCTCCCTCTTGCGCTCCTTCTGCTGTCTCATGACAGCACACACATCGTACACTCGCCACTCATGCTCAGGTGAGCCTCGACAACAGGACTCGAGGAAAGCCAGAGTGGCATTAGAAAGGTTGGGAAGCTTGACAGGCTTGGCTTGGTCAGCTGGCTGAACAAACATGAACGTCATGCTGGATGCCTTCCAATCATCAAAGACCTGCGTCAGACAACACCACTGACCATGCTGGCTGCTTTACAACAGCAGGTAATGCTAGGTGCCATGAGCTTGTTGATGCCATACATCAGAATGATCTTGATAATGACATGAAGAGCCATGCGTCTACGGCTGCAGACATAAGAACCTGCATGCATGCATGAACAACAGCAGCTCACAACATCAAGCACAGCACAGCACAGCAGTATCAGAACAGTATGGCCACAGTGTCCTGAGTTGTACCGCAGCATAGGAAACATGCTGCAGCAACAGTGGCAGAGGAGACTGACAGTGCTGACGGTGGCAGAGGAGAATGCAGAGCCAAACCTGGAGAGCCCAGTCGGTGCGGCCAGCTCTGCAAGCTGCCTCAATGGTGCTTTCCCACATGCGGCGGTTGGATTGAGTCAGGCCTGGCAAGCCCCGTTTGTCGCGCTGCAGCTGCTGATATAGCCTGCACCACATCACACATTGCTTCTGCACCCCTCATGCTCCAGTCACATACAACATGGTCAGACGCCTGTTCAGACAGACTGCTCTGGAAAGCGTTGTTGTTATTATTATTGTTATTATTATTAGTATTGTTATTAGACACCTGTCTTTTGCCACACTGGGGACAGACTTGTCAAACTTGCCTTGACTGGTCGGGCCCAGCTGTGTGAGTCATGCTGCAAACCGTGTTGTTGCTCAGTGCAGCAAGCGGCAAGCATTCAAGGCAGGGTCATGTTGCCATGAGCTTCAGCGCATTCAAATGCACTGCATGCTGTCATTGCTCACCTGTCACACTGGTGAATATCATCGGCAATGGCAAAGGCATGAACCAGAGCAGCAGTTGCACCAATACTGGGAAACACTGGCTTCTGACTCAGCTTCAAACTGCTGACCAGCTGCCCATGACCACTGGCAGCTGCTGCCGCAGCTTCAGCATCAGCTGCCATAGCAGTTGGCCTGTTGCCTAGGCTAGCTTCCTGTCGACTGCCATGAGCTTGACCTGCCCCTTGAGCGCCATTATGGCCTGAGCTCTGCCACCCTCCTTCATTAGGATGTATGGTTAGAGCATGATCCTCTGAATGGTCGTGTGTGATGGCAGAGATCTGTGGAGGTGTTCTTTTGCTGGGCCTGATCAACAGTGGGCCTGCATCTGTGGATATCTCCTGAGACCTACTGTTGTTGCCACTGCTGCTGGTGCTGCTGATGCTGCTTGCTTTGGCAAGGGGTGATGCAAGGTTCTGCCTGTCTGTTGGAGTTGCAGCAGCTGCAGCCGTCAGAGAGCTACCATGCTGCAAGTCTTCACTCGCAGCAGCATCTGATTTGTCAAGACGAGAGCCGGTGTCCGGTGGAGGCGTGTGGGTCTGAGCAGCAGCAGGGGGTTGGCCAAGGTCTGCAGCAAGGGGGGTGTGCCTACTGCTTACCTCACCCTCAGCTGTTGCAACTGCTGTGTACGCAGCATGCTGTGAGTCATCCTTGGCCGAAGCTGCTGATATTGTATTACCTTGTTGACTCCAGCTGTCAGGGACTTGCATCCCAGACTGATGATGCTGGTTGCCTGTCCCTGAGTGATGCAAAGCAGTTGCCATTTCGGTGTTTCCCTCTGTCGCATTTGAATGGTCAGAAGGATGGGCGGTTGCCTGGTGGTGGCCATCAGCTGTGGTGACAGCAGCCACAGCTGTGGAGACGCCCTTCCGCCGCTGCTTTGCAGCAGAGCGGCGGCTGGATGTGTTGCTGTTGGCCACAGACTTGGAGGGGGATTTAGTCATGGCCTGATGACGGTGGGAAGAGGAGGAAGGGGAGGTCATGTCCTCATATACTCTGAGGGCTTCCAGACGGTCGCCCGCTTTACATAAGCTGATGATGAGTTCTGAGCCTGAGGCCCTGCTAGCCTCACCGCCCTGCTCGCGCAAACCCCTGCCACACACATGTGCTGCCTCGACTCACTATCACATGTCAGGGTATCCATTCCACGGCCTAAACAATTTGGTGCCAGGGTGTATCCTGTGCAGGATCATGTGTAACAGCTTCTATCTCAATGCAAGATGTCGTGGTCGTTGCCATGGCCATGCAAAGCTTGGGCACAACAAAGCGTTTGCAATACAAAGACACAAGAGCCAAGAGGACATGAGCATCAGCACAGCACAGCACAGCACAGCACAGCACAGCACAGCACAGCACAGCACAGCACAGCCCACCCTGGCACAGCACGGCACAGCACAGCACAGCATACAATGGCAGAGCACATCAAGAACTAGCAGCAGCAACCACAATTCCAGGGGCAGGGGCAGAAACTCACCAGTAGAACTTGGCTGCCTCAACACTGCTGCTGTCACGAGCACAACCAGCAATGAGGGCATTCACAGTGCTCTTGTAGGGCTTCAGCCCCAGGTTGAGCATGATGCTCAGCATGCGCAGCGCACGGGGCGCCTGGGCCACATTGAGTAGGGATCGAATGAGGGAGTTGAGGGTGGCCTGCCGCATTGACCCATGCTTGCTTGCCAGTGCCTTCACCAGGTCTAGGGCTTCTTCGACCCTGCACACACACATAGACAGACGTAAGGCTCATCACTCAGGTGACTTGTCAGTCGTCAGCTTCAGCTGATCACAAGCATACACTGCGGCACAACAGTACAAGCACGGTGAAGTACATGTCTATGTTAGTCTACACCAGCAGCCTTCACTTCTCCCAGCCCTACATGAGGTTGCCATATTGTATGCCGGCAACCACTGGGGTATGCCATGTACAAAAGGCCAACCACAACTAATCAACATGAGGTTGCCATGCAGGCTCCACAAACTGTTATCACAAGATTTGAAACAGGGAACAGCTCATCTAGCCTGGGAGCACAAACAATGCATCAGACCAGTGCCTTGTGTGCCGGGCAGAAGTGTGACCTGCCAGCATCAGAGCAGATGCCGATGAGGATGTTGTGGCATTCGTCAGTGGCCAGCACCCCAGTGTCATAAGCCTCCTCATACAGCAGGAACGCCCGGTCCACATCCCCCTGCCTCGCACACACCATCAGCAAGCAGCCATAGGTGGTCGCTGTTGGCTTCAGATTCCCGGCTGCCTTCATTTCCTCAAACACCTGGGATGATGTACAGACCTGTTTTTCAAACTGGTGCTACACCGCATCGTATGTACGATGACAGTAGTCGTGCCAGCATGCCCCCTCCAACAGCGCAGTGTTGTTGGAACTTTTGGTACCGGCTTGTGTCAGCACACTGTCTATTCTGTCTGTTGCATTGTCTCCATCTGAAATGCGAGTCCATGAGCATGAGCATGAGCACCACGTCTGTATGCAGGGAAGCATGCATAGCAGCTCCCAGGAATGAGACATCACATGAGTCAGCGCTTGGGGTGACTGATGCAGGCAGAACGCATCAGCAAGGCATCACAATGGCATACAAGCATGGACATGATCTCCTAACATCTGTAGAAACCTACCGGCCAGAACCAGACAGTCAAGAACACATCAAACGATGGGCAACCTTAGTGCAGGAGGCTTGCCTCAAAAGCTTCATCAAGTGCTGCAGGAGTGCCCTTTTTGAGGCAGGCGTCCATGAGTGCAGTGTAGGCGGCCACATTGCGGTCTACATGCATGGTCCTGAACACCCTGCGAGCTGCTGTCAGGTCCCCAGCGCGTGAGCAAGCAGCCAGCAGGCTGGTGTAGCACTGGGGGGTGGGCTTCATGCCCTGGGACACCATCTCATCAAACACTTGCAATGCTGCTCTCTGATCAGCTGCCTGCAGTAAGAAAATGTGAATGTTGTCAATTCTCAGCCTGCAGTACAATGTGGTCGACATGGCGCTGTGGTGTATGCACCTGCTGTGCAGACATGCAGTTGTGAAACAACTGTGAAACCCTCATTGTGGCGTGTGGACATGCTTGTAGGCATATGCCACAGGTTTTGGGCACTCATGGCAGCAAAGAAGCATGCCAGCTGTACAGGAACAACATCCACACAATAGGCTTAGCAACATGCGGTCCAGTCCTGGGGACTGACTCAAATTGCCTAGAGTTTGAAACACAAATAAGCCTTTGGTGAGAGGTTGAGCTAGGTTGCAATGCTTCTTGCATCCTTCTTTCCTCCATCCACAAATTTGCAAATGGATTTGACATCAAGCTGCTTGCACACAGCACACAGCACACAGCATTTACATCAATCTGGCTGTACACATGGCAGTAGCATAGACCCTGCAATGCTGATCAACCAGGTCATGCCTTCTTGCCAATGCCTTTGGGGAGGGGGGGAGGCTGGACTGGAAATGGTGAATGCTGTGCAACGCAAGTGCTACCTTGGCATATGCAGCAATGATGGTGCTGCCAGAGACAGCATCAATGGCGGGGCCCCTCTCCTGCATGGACCTGTACAGCTGCTTGGCCTTCTCCACTTGCCCATGACTGGCGTACACGTGCAGCAATGCATTGTGGGCCCTCAGCATGTCCCTGCGTATCATATGCACTGTGGGACTTTGCAGATCTTAGCTGATCAATGCAAGGAGAGGCACAAAGGTAGTTGGCATGTGGCCCAACATGCGCATGCAAAGGAACAAAGAGTGCCAGTCACGTGACCAAGCATAGCACCAAGGTGCATCTTGCAATGAAGTGTGGGTCTGAAGCACAAGGTTGCTCATGCTGACTGATTACATTGCTAGCTGCGCTAAACTGTGGCGAAAATGGGAAAGTTAGTCACCCTGCCAGCAACAGCTTCAAACCAGCCATAACAGTGCAGCAGGTTTTTCTGCGATACAAAGCATTGAGAGCAGGACAGTGATGCAAGCCAGGTGTGCTAAGCGTACTGCTCTTCAGTGAATGTTTTGCCCTTGCTGCAGATCTTGTTCCACAGGCCCTCCATATGCATGTGGCTGCTGTCTGCAGCTTCCAGCATCTCTTGGGTGCCAGCAGCAGCACACGCCGCAAACATGCTGCTCAGCAAGTATGAGCTTGGAGGCACCCCATCCTGCACTTGCCAAACAGGCCTTTGCATGAGAACTAATGGGAATGAACATCTTCATAGAATCAGGTGACACACAGTATGCTGGTTGCAACAGACAGACAGACTAAGGTATACTGCAGAAAGCCTGTCAGGAGGGACCTAGCTTCTCATGACACTGTACAGTGTTGTAATGCCAGCAAGCTGACACGGAGCATGGTCAAGGTTCCTGGCAACAAGCAACAAGCAACAAGTCGTATTGCACAGCAAGCATATCAAGGTATAAGTGTTGAGGTGGTTGCTGTGAATGCAGATCTGGGGCTAAGGACCAAGCATAACAACAGCGTACCTCCTGCATGGCCTGCCAAACATCCAGGGCTCGGTCAGGGGCCTGTTTGGCGCAGAAGGTGAGCAAGGAGGTGTAGACAAAGGCAGTGGGAGGCTGACTGGCTCGATAGGAAGCCATGGCCCCAAAGACTGCCTCCATCTGATGGGCAGCTAGGGGCACCACTGTGCAGGCCTGTAGGAAGGCTGTGAAGATGTGGCTGTTCATCTGTACCCTGTGCGTGTTCATATCTGACAGGACCTGCAAAGACAGCACTGCATGTCAGAGACTTTGCTCAGTACATTTGTGGGTCTGCTTGTTGCATCTTACAAAGCCTTTTTTCCTGCAAGATTGCATTCCCAATGTGATACACTCAGCATGTTGCTATGTCTTGTATTACTTTTGCAGCTGTGAGTGTCACATTGCAGAGTGCCACGATGCAATCAACAAGCTAGGCACTCCCGCTGCTTCTATGGAGAGGAATGCATCATGCCAATACATTGTTCACACAACAAGTCCCAATCGTACAGATGACAAAAAAATGCGCACTATCTGTAGAATGATTGGCACACCTGGATGAGCCAGGAAGCTGGCAAACCTTCGCCACAAGTAGCAGCAGCTCTGAACACATAACCAAAGGTCTTGTCTTTTAACACCAGATTCCTGTCTGCTATCATCTGGGCATACAGGCTTTGCAGACCTGTTGCCTGCAGATGTCTGCTGCCCTTCAGCACTGTGTGGTAGCTATGCAGTGTCAGCCCCAAGCCTGAGCGTTGTAGCTGGTCGTATATCTTGAAGGCAAGCTGCAGCAGCAGGCAGGCTTATGTCATTATCCTGCTACCACAGACCAAGCAAATGCTGACAATCCACATTTGGCATGTCAATGTAATTAGACTACGACCATAGCTGCCGTGTAGAAGTGTCAATCTGCTCGGCAATTATGTCGTTATAATTGTATCAAGCTTGCACCCTGCATGTGGCAAGGTTGATACATGCATCTATCTGCAGGCTTTACCTACGCATTCCATGAGCAGTTGCGTGCTGATGTTCAATCACTGATTGAGCTTGTTGCTGTGACTACAAGTATGACAGAGCTGCAACATGCTTTCACAAAGTGTGAGCGTGGATGTGCAGAGGCATTGTTTCTTTTTTGCAAAGCTGAAGAGCCCACATTGTACTTCCTGCTGTCAATACAGCTCTCAATGGCATCGCAATACACATCTGTGTCTGCCATGCTGCTTGCCACAGCCCTCTCAAACCAGAGCAGCACTGCGTTTACATCGTGCGCTCTGTCAAAGACCACCTTGGCTTTTCTGAATGCTGCTTTGGTGAGTGCGCCTCCTGCTCTGCATTGCGCCTACAAGCAAGCATACACTGCTGCTGCCATGCTCTACAAAAGAAATTAATTGATTTCATCATGCTCTACAAAGCAGTTCATCAGACGTCATCAGACTTCAGCATGCACTGCTGTTGGCATGCTCTAGTAAAAGACTTCATGAGATGTGTGATGCACAGCCATTGCTCCAGAAGCCTGATGCAAAACTTGAGATGCCAACTAACTATGCAAGACAAAGTGCTCTGTACATAAGCAATGTTGAGCGAAATCTGTGGAGGCACAACATGTATGTGCTTGTCTGTTCGTGCCTGCATGACCAAGAGCAAGAATGCTGCACTGAAAGAAGGCGATATACCTCAAGTACAGCATTCAGGGTCTTGAGACTGTTGTGCTCAGAGCACAAAGTGATGAATGTGATGTACACATTTTCTGGAAGGTTAGGCTGCTGCTTAAAGACAACATCCTGTGCCCAATCCTCGTGTCTGTTTGCAAGGAACAGCTCCAGAATGTTGCTGCGGTAGCCGCGCCAGAGCAAGTCTGCACGCTGAAGCACATCATAACCTTCCAGGTGACTAATCAGCATGGTATGCAATAGCTGCGGATCTGGCACAGGCTGCTGATGTACATTGTCCGTGATGTTTGACACAGTGGACTTGTCCTGTGGTGTGAGTGCAAAAGAACTTGATCCAGCAGCTGAAGAGACAGGAATGCTCTTCAGCTGATCATTCTTTGTAGCTTGCTGAAACAGGTATTGGTGCGCTGTTGATGAGCTAGCTGCCAGCAAATCTTCTTCTGATACCTTCCCTGCTGCAGCTTCCAGCTCCTGCAGGGCTCTGTGGCATGAGGTGGCATCTAGCTCCTGCAAGCTAGATTGCAGCCTGGCAATGATCTGCTTTATTGCAATTGTGCCTGAGGTGTAACTGCTTTGGCTGGGTAAAATCAGCTTTGGCAGCAGAGGCTTTTGGCGCCTTTGCTTTGCAACCTTGGCCTTGGATCTAGAAGGGGCAGATTTTGGCATCTGAGGTTTTGCATTCCTTAAACGCTGTGATTTGCTGTCTGAACGTGTTTTTAGACCAGTAACTGGCTGTGGAAGTGTGACAGTAGGTGCAGTCACTTGGTCTTCAACGGCAGAGGCTCTAGGCGACGAGGAGATGTGGCGAACTTGATGCCGATTGTCGAGTCTTGCATGTGAGCTAGGCGCAAAAAACCCACCGCGACAGCAGCTGCAGATCTTGCTGTGGGCAGCTGCTGCCCTTCCGAGTTTGACGTGCCAACTTTCCAGCGTTGGCAGAGTATAGTAAGGCCGTTGAGCTACGACGGGTCCGCCGTGCACAAGCATTGCTGTGATTGAATGATCAGCTCAAGCTGGTGTTAAGGTGTTGCTGTGTGGGGGGAAGATGAAACGGCTACATGCAAAGCTTGCAGATCGCCCCGAGGTACTGCTATTGTTCAGGCAGACATCAAGACCCGGCCCAGAAGACCAGGATTATGAAAGAACGACGACTGCACAACGGGCTACGTTCCGTTGCCACTGCTCTGAATGTCAGTATCAGCAATTCGGCCGACCCTTTCTGTCTGCTGCAAAGCATTGCTGCGGCTTGTGGCGTGAGGCTTGGTGATGATGGCTTGCTGATGCCTGATGATTGCCAGGGGAATAAATCAGTACTCCAGGTGCGCCTGCGACAGCAAGCAGTCTCATGTAGCAGCATTAGCATATAGCTACAGGACGTATGCAGCTTGCCACACGTGTCTAAGACTCAACAGAGCTGTCAAATGAGTTATTCAAAAGATTGCAACTTGAAACTTGTGTGTGCTGATCTTGCAGCTGCCAAATAAAAGACGCAAGCTGGCAGCTAAAGGTGTGTCATGCAACCCGTCACTGAACCCTCAGAATCTGTCAGCTGGTTTGTGCATACCTCTGACATCATTTTTATAAATTGCAGCGCATTAAACAACAGATGTGCTTGTTTCTCTGCCCACTGTGGCCATGCTCCATACTGTTTTGCTTGTACAGGCTTGCTCTCTTTGTTACTGCCGTCAGGAATCTGCTTTCCGTGCAGGTGGTGTCAACAACACGCTTGGGAAGCCAGATCTGCCTTTGAGCAAACCAGCTAAATGTTTGCGGGATGAATCTGTCAAGGTCAGCCAAGACTGCTTGCCAAGCGCCTTGAAACCCTGATTGTGTCTGGCATGACAAACACATGTCAACTTCACATATTTTCCTGCTGTTGCTTCAGCACTTTTGGCTGGCCTTGACAATACCAAATGTGACAAATGACAATGTCTTCTGTCTTTTTCACTGATGTATCCTATCCTGTGCCAATGCTTGGCTGTGTGATCATGCAACAGTGTCCAATATTGACTCCACAAGCCCTCACAGCTCATTGGTGTACTGTGCTGAGCCTGTCTAGCACAGAGTGCAGCATTTGGCTTGCCTACATTGCAGGGTGCTGTTTCTTCAGCAGAATGGCAGGACGGACGCATGCTAGACTGGATGCTGCGACCCTGCACCACTCACCAGTTCATCAAGCAGCACCTAGACCAGCGGCCTCTGCATATCAGCAGGCAGAAGCACCAGCACTACTTTGATGGCTTGCTCACAAAGGCTGACATTCAGCAGCTTCTCAAAAGCCAACAGCTGCAGTATGGAACCAACGTGGACGTCACCAGCTACACCAACGGCCAGCGTACCAATCTAAACTACAATGGCAGTGAAAGCACAGATCAGCTAGAGACAGCAAATGCCAGTACAGTGATGCGGCGCTTCAACATGGAGAGCTGTTCTGTCAGGATTCTACATCCACAGCGATGGGTTGAGCCGGTGTACAAGCTGCTGAGCATGCTGGAGGATGAGTTGAGGTCGCCTGTGGGGTGCAATGCCTATCTTACCCCACCCAGCTCTCAGGGGTTTGCCCCCCACTGGGATGACATTGATGCCTTTGTGCTGCAAGTAGAGGTCAGAATCATGCTCTTCCAATCCCCTGCATTGTCATTCCTGCTATCACCTGACCTTACATGAGCTGTCTTCCCTTTGTCAGAATCTGCACACCTTTATCACAAGCTAGCGCCTTGCATTGCACGACATTGATGCCCAGTCATGCCCTGTCACTCAGGATGAGACTGCTGTAGTATGCAACAGCAGCAGTTTTTGCCGCAGCATGTGAATGCAGCTTCAGCAGGATATAATTGATGCTGTTGTGCAGGGCAGCAAAAGGTGGCGCCTGTATGCACCTGATGACAATGCAGACCTGCTGCCACATGACAGCAGCAGAGACTTCCAAGAAGAGGAGCTCGGCAAGCTGCTGCTGGATGTCACCCTGCACCCTGGGGACCTGCTGTACATGCCCAGGGGCTGCATTCATCAGGCCCAAGCGCTTCCTGATGCACACTCGTTGCACCTTACAGTCAGTGCAAATCAGCATTGTTCCTGGACAGATCTGTTTGAGCTGTCTCTACCAAGGGCTCTGCAGCTGGCTGGTGATGACTGCATTGGGCTGCGAAGGTCCTTGCCTTTTGACATGTCACAGTATATGGGGCTTATCCATGAGGAAGAAGAGTCAGCGCAGCGCAACAATTTTACCACAACCGCGCAGCAGATGCTACAGCAGGTGTCAAAACATATGCCTCTTGACGCAGCTGCTGATCGCATGAGTGTACAGTTTGTGCAGCAGAGGTTGCCACCATATGGTCTTCACAGAAGAGAGGAGCGTCCGGATCTAGAAGTGTCTGAAAGCAGCAAAATCACTCTGGTGCGCCCTGGCATAGCAGCTATGACAATAGAAGATGACAGTGTTGTCTTGTATCATTGCTTAAACAATCCCAGGATATTACACGCCTCACGTCCTGATGATCTGGTTAAGGACGACTCAGAAGATGAGCAGCCAGACATTGCGCCAGGCAGACTGGAGTTTGATGTTGACTATGGTGAGGTGCTAGAGCGCATCCTTTCAGCACATGGCAGCAAAAGCGTTAGCGTGGGCAAACTGCAAAGGATGCTTGATGGCACAGATAGCGTTGTTGATCTTTTTGCACTTGTTGGGGACCTCTACAGTGAAGGCTTGGTTGATGTTCAAGCGTGATGGAGTGTTGCATGCATCTGTTGACTGTCACAGTCTGCACCAGCTGGTTATGTACAACACACACACACACATTTCACACATATCAGACATTGGTTGTGTACGCAGCGCCTGCTGTTTACACAGGACGCACGAGGTTTAGCAGCCGAGTGTGCCAATCCGGCATCAACACGTGCATGTGTGCCAGATCTACTGCACAATCTTGGATTTGCCCTAGCTAGACAGCTTGAAGTCTTCAAAAGAACGTTTTGCAGAGATACTGTTTACTGAGCGCCACTTTGCTCTGACTCATGTGCTTGTTGCTCTGAGCTGCCACTAATGGCAATTTCCCACCCCTGTCCAAAAACGTGTGAGAATCGGCTCTGCATAAAACAGAAAATTTGAAGCTGCTGCCATGCTCTTATCAAAGTTGCAAGCGATCACAACCAATATAGGTACCTACCAAGCCTTGCAGTGCATACCTGGAAATCATACACCTGCTGAGCCATTTTGGCAATGTCAACTTCGACCTCGGCAAGCTCTTCTTTGCTCTTCACACTGATATCCCGAGCCTGACTCTGCATTGTACTGACGTCTTGCTCAATTGCCCTGGTGCGTGGCAGCAAGACTGTTTCCAAAGCGGTCTTCACCTACACAGTATCAGCCAGCGTGAGCTCAGAGCAAAAGTGATGGCAACCTACGCAGTGTCAGCCAGCATTGGCTCCGGGCATGACTATGGCACTAGCATTGGTGCGTAGTTGTTCCGAACTGCGTGCAGGCTTTTACCTCTGTGTTCAGCAGATCATGCAGTATTCCACTCAACCATTCTGGAGCACCCTCTGATTGTTGTTCTTCCGCCATGTCAGAAGGCTCCTCAGCTTGAGAGATCTCACACAGCTGTGTTGTCGGCTGGGACTGCTTGTCACTTGAGGGTGCGTCCTGTGGTGTGAAGGGTTGCTGCTCCTCGTCCATTGCTTCGATTATGCTCGACTTGATCAAGAAGCCGCCGCAATCCGAAGAGGGCTGGCGGTTGTATCTCTGCAGGCGACAGGGAGGTTTCCACAATGTAGGACCAACTTGCAGGGTTCAAGCTTGAAATAGCTGCAGAGCAGTGCGCGGGAACTGCGTTTTAAAATGGATCGGTGCAGCCAGCATTAGCGGTGTAGCCAGCATTAGCGGTGCAGCCGCGGCTGCGATTCTGAACACCAGAGCAAATTTGTAAGGGCAAGGCAGCCGACGCCTTGGCTTGCTCGTACCGTTATGACCCTATGCGGCATACACTCCTGATGCACCTGTCGTTGACTTAAGAAGCCTGCAGCTCTGTGACCTCTTGTGCCACGGCTGCTCTAGGCTTTAAGCCAAATGCAAGGCAACAAAGCTTTGTTACTGCAACTGCCTGTGCCATTTGCCACCTTTGCAAGAGTCAAAGTCCCGGTGCCAGCAGCAGGCCTAAGCACGCTAGCAGCTAGTCTCACAACTGCAGAGGCTGAAACCTTGTCTGTGGATGCTCACACTGCCAAGCTTCATGAGCTGTCCAATGCAGTGCTGGCTAAGCAAGCTGGAGGATCTCTTGTTGCATACCCTTGTAGTGCAGGGTATTGCCAGGTGATTTGTCACAAGGTACGCTTTGTACTGACAACTGCACAATTTGGGCATTGTATGCCTTGTTTTCGTCCCTGTTTCTGTCTCTGCCACATGCTCAGATGACAGCTCGTGTGCTGCAGAGTGCTGTAGGCAATGTCTACAAAGGGCTGAAAGCCCAGCAGAGCCATCTAGAGATCAAGATGCCTGACGTCAAGTCTTCTGTCTCCTTGTCTGCTCTGTCCAATCCAGAGCTTGAGGCAGCCTTCAGCACAGCTGTGCAGGTCAGACTTACAAGCCAGGGCTGGTCAAAGCTAGACCACAGTCACCTGGTGAACTGCAGCTTGTGGAACTCCCAGGCAGGCAATCAGCAAGCTTGTTCATCAGTCAGGATCTCAGTGACGTGCTGCAACCCTGCTACAGTCATGATACAAGCTGAAACAGGTATGCTACAGTTGCTCCCAAAACATGTGAACAGCAGCAGAAGTTGAATCTCTGCTGCGAAGCACTATTGCATGCCCGATGCAGTGCTGTTGTACCTGTATGATGCTAATACAGGCCTACAGGGATGCACCACCCTACAAAACAGCATCTGGCTGCATGTCATGCTTTGAAAGCACCTTTGTGTGTCCAGGTTTGGTCATGCTCAAGCTGCTGGACCCAAAGAGCATGTTACCACCAAATCTGCAAAGCATCATTGAACAACCTGAAGATGGCTTGAAGGACGTGGAGTCCTTGCAGGCAGTCAATAGAGCTGTTGAAGGCTTGCCCTGCGCCTTGATGCCTGATGGAAGGTCAGGCTTCCACACCTACCAGAAATGCCAAGCTGTCTGTCATTGCTGTTGTCTGCGATTGTCTCTGTGATCATGTAGTGTGCAATCAGCCTTGGCATGATGGCAAGTTGCAATGATAGCAGATCATGCATTGAGTAGACATGCTATCTGTTCAGGCTGCTGCATTTTTCAAAAGGACAGTCATGACGCTTGACAGTCATGAGCACTGCAGGTTGTCTGCCTCCATATTATGACGTACAGTACTGCACTATGCCAGGCGTGTCCCCTCCACATGTGCAAGCTTTGCTATGGTACAGGCCGGCCATTGTGTCACACTTCAGCTTGACAAAGACTGCAGAGACCAATGTACGACAGCAGTGGCTGGTCAACACTGGCGCTCAGCTGCCTGACACCATCCCATACATTGTACATGTCAGGTTTGTGGATGACTGTGACGCGCCTACAGTGCCCTACCCAAGCTGTTGTGTGCTGACACCTGGAGGGCTGTCTCACACACCACACAAACCTGGCAGTCATGGGCAGGCAATGGTGCTAGGAAAGCTAACAGGTGTATAGTCTGATGCGCATTTCCTCCCTGATGTCATGACAATGCCAGGAAATGTCTGATGCTGCTTGCTACCTGCTACCTGCTTTGTACCAGTTATTGCCAGACTGATTGGCTACCTCATGCACGCTCTTCCAGAGAGCATGCATCACACATACTGTCCACTAGTAAATACTGCAAGTACACAAGAAGAGCACCTTATTGGCCAGTGTGGTCAGCATTGCCATGCTATGGCCCAAAGTGAGGGACACTACCAGAGCTCTATGCTTGCACCAACACAGGTTTATGTGTCATGCAGAAGCGCTCTCAGCACCCAACACATTCTGGAAGGGCACAGCTCAGCTTCTGCTGCATCAGCACACCTTCCTGAGCCAGTCTGTCCCTCCAGCAAGTGAGCCAGAGGCCCCGGCAGGCACAGGCTGGGCTACAGCTGCTCAAAGGCAGAAGAGCCAGCATGCAGGGTCAGGAAAGGGTGCAGGAGACCCTGCTGAAGATGCCAGCTCATTTGAGCTGTCTGAGTATCAGCCAGCAGATCAAATCCTTGCTACAGCACCCACAGGGGCTGATCATGATGATTGCCAGATGCTAGTCAAGCGTCCACTTAGACCAAAGGTGGAGGTCAGCGCACACTTGAAACTGCTCTTGCAGAGCTCAGAAATACAGCAGCCCACTCAGGCTGCCTTCACACCTTGCAAGCAGATTGCTGCATCAACTGCAATTTGCTCAGCTGGTCCAGTTGTGCTGAAGAAGCGGCCTCAGTACAGACACACAGTTGGACCAGCGCCAGTCACAATGGCAGAGAGCACAGACCAGCCTACCATACTGCCACCTTCATCTGGCCAGCTGCAAAGTGGTTCTGCTGTAGCTGCACAGGGAGTCAAGCGGTCAGCAATACAGGCTGGTGCACCACTTGTACCTGCCTTGCTGAAGAGACCAAAACTGGCGTTCAATAGCAAGCAGCCAGTTGGCAAAGCAGGCGCCACTCAGCTTAAGCCAGCTGCTAGCAAAGCAAATGCTGCTGGCAAAGCTGCAGCAGCAAAAAAGGCTCCTGCAGGCCCAAAGGCAGCCGCCAAGGCAGCTTCAGCCAAGGCTGGGGCAAAGTCAGCCAAGGCTGGGGCAAAGGCAGCCAGCATGCAGGCAACTGGCGCAAGTGCTACACCTGGCATCCCAGTGCCTATGACTGCTGCTGCTGCTGATGCTGGTGGCATGTCTGCACCTTCTGCAGCAGCCAATGCTGTGCCTCTTGGCATTGACAATGTAACAGCGGTTTCCCAAGGGCTAGCCCCTGATGCTGACGCAGCAGCAGCAATGGCAGCAGCTGCTGCAGCAGCAACCACTGCTCCTGCCAAGGCCCCCCGGCAGCGTAAGAAGGCAGATGACATAGACTTGGCAGAAGTAGAGAGGAAGATCCAGGAGAAGTTTGCTGCTGGCAAATTGGCAGATCTCAGCATTCCAGAGCTGAAGTGCTTCTTGAAGGCACGAAAGCTGCCTGTTGGAGGCAAGAAATCAGATCTTGTTGCTAGAGTGGAGCCTTTGCTGACCAAGTCATGAATTATGTACAAGTTTGGTCCCTTGCTTCTGGCATGCTGATTTGACAGACGTCATAGCGTCTGGCACAGCACAGACTAGTTTGCTCAGCCTGTGTGACTCAAGCATCAAATGTACTGGATATGCAAGCTATGTTAGACTTTGTAGCCTATTTACAGCTTTGCACATATGCAAGAATGCCTGTACTTGTAAAGGTGCTCGACATAGCTATGAGCAGCTTTGCTGTTTTGCATTGGTCAAATCATGAACGTTCATTGCTGCAGAATTTGAGTGTTTTTTGCAAAAGCAAACACAAGTCATGCTGAGCTCATTTGCAAATGAGAACATGCCATAAGGTCATGTAACATCCTGTGTCCAAGTTGAGTTTTGCTATCATGAAGCCATTGGTGACAGGCCACAAGACGCAAGCTTACAGGGTACTACGCATGGAGAATTCGTATTGTACATGCAGTGGCAAGAGCACACTGCAGTTTCATGCTGTACTCCACATGCCGCAGACCAGCAGAGCCTCTCCTGACATCAAACTTGTCATATATAACAGAGCTCAAGCTAATATTAGAATTGGCCCATTACACCTACTGCCCTATTGTAGTCAGACAACGTTCTACAGAAAATCAAACACAGAATCGAAGTCCATAGAGGCGTGGCATGCATTTTGCACAGGCGTTTCTGCTGGCTTGACAGCCACAGCTGCCTGAGAGTCTGCACTCTTCATGCTGAGGCCGGGGTTGTCTGCACCATTTGCAGTGTGTGATGGCGCTGGTGGCAAACTTACGGCTCTGGCAGACACCTGCCCTTCACTGTTGCTGTGACCAGTAAACAGAACCTTGCGCACAGGTGCTCTGTGGCCTGCCTGTTGAGCATTCTCCTTGTCAAGACTTGGGTCTGTAGTCATCCTGCTGCTGGCACCACCTTTATGCAGTGTACTGCTTGGCATGAACCTGTTTGGCGCCAAACTGCACTCAGTTAGGTCTGTAGCTGAAGGTACTGGCTGTATCAATAGCCTCCTTCCAGCTTTGGTCCCTGGGGCCCTCGACACAAACCCACTGGAGGGCTTGCTGGCCTGTGCATGACTTGAAAGCTTGCCTCCCTGAGGCAGCAGCCTGCTAGCATGCGCGTTTGTGTGGACATCCTGTCTGGGCAGCTGCTGCGGCAGGTGGCTGCTGTCATGCTCATCTGACGGCAACTGCCCTCTGAGTTGCTGCTGCGGCAGAAGCCTGGTTGCATGCTGCCCTGATGGGCCACCAATGAGAGGCTGCAGCTTGGCATCCATTGGGGACCTCCTGTGCAACTTTGGCACAGTCATGCTGTGGTTGGCATGCTGCTCACCGCCACACCAGGGTTGCTCGCGCATGCTGAACACACTCTCAACAGCAGGGGCCTTGCTGTCAGGCTTGCCTGCTGGCTCTGAGCTGCCACCAACATTACTGTCATCCAAGTAGCTGCTCCAGTCAACGGGCGCTGTAGCTGCAGACCTCACTGACAAGTCAGAGTCAAGCTGACGTGCCTTGGGGTTTGCAGATCTGGCTGATGGTTGTGCCAGGGGTTCTGCCAAGGCTTGCTGATATGCTTGAGCCTGCTGACCCTGCCAGGAGGGTTGTCTGTGGTTCTGTGGAGGCGGTGCCAGAGACCTGGAGGCAATCTGGCTCTCTGACAGCCTGCTGAGCAAGCCAGGGCTGGATGAAGTGGTGGTGCTACGGTAGAGGCTGCCAGGAGCTGGACTTGGCAGTCTTGCACCACCAAAGATGCTGCTGCTTGACATGCTGCTGCCAGGAGTAGTGCCTGCAGAAGACAATGCTTGTTACTGCAGCCCATGTGCAGATTCAGTATCGGTAGCATCCCATGTAGAGGGGACGTAAGTACATTGGTAATCAGCTTTCTTGCAGGCAAGAGCACTGCTGGCTAGTGCAGGACCAACTGCTTGCATGTTGAGATGAGCAATTCGCGTGATATCTGTGACTGCACTAAGGCATGTGTTGAGCTCCCATTACAAATGCAACAATGTACCTTGACCCTACCGAAGTTTGCTTTACTATATAGAGGAGTGTGCAACACAGCTGTCTGGCTCCAAAGCAAAGCGACAACATAATTAGCTAGCTACCTGGCAGCTTTTTAGCCTTGGACCTGACAAAGTCAAACATGCCTGGGGCTCCTTGACCAGCCCCAGGGTCTGCTTGCTGGTCAGGTGGGGTCTGACTAGCATTTCTCTTACTTGCACAACAGTAAACCATCAGCATCATTAACCAAATGTCTTGTGCGTTATGAGCATGTGACCCACAACACAGCCGGTTTCAGGAGCCAGGTTCATGGACAGGTGCACCTGGCGGCATGGTATGTTGTATGCACAGCAATGCATGAAATTTTGGAACAGGCGGTTTGTGTGACCACCACAGGATTCCACCAGGCACAAATGAGGCTAACAAGTATGAGTATGCATGCAATGATTGGTGCAGAAGGCTTACGGCTGCTGGGCAGGGCAGAATGGTTGAAGCAGCTGAAATTCGCTGTCTGGCTGGTGGCCTGCGGTGACCCCTTCTGCCTCACCCCACCCCCCATGCTGTTACCTGCAACGCCTGGCAGGCTGTGCATGTCATCTACTTGAGGGCCGCTGAGCTCTGTGATCTTTGGCTGGTACTTGACTGAGTCAGGCAAGTCATAGTGGTAGTGCTGAGTAGATTGGGGAGCAGACGCTTGCTGCTGAGCCTGCCTGTCATGCAGAAGCAGATTTGCTGGATAGCCTCTGAGGCCACTGGCTGACACACCTTGGGTCTGCAGATCAGAGGCACAATCAGCAGTTGAGACGCCGCATGCATGGGAAGAGGGTTGTCTTTGTGCAGGCAGTCTGACCAAGCACAAAGGTGCCTCAAGAGCTTCATGTGAGACAGAAATGCTGACCTGATAACAGAAACTGAAATAGAAAGAACAATTGACAATACATGAGGGCCTCAGACGTGATTGCACACTTTTGATCATATGCTGGAGCTTGTTTAGGAACAGTAACAGCTACGCTGGAGCACAAAAGATCAAAGTCACTGTTGCTGGCATCTCTCATCAACACAAGCATGGGTGCATGCAATTACCTGGTCAGGTGGCATCTGTGTTCTGCCCAAAGCCTGTACCCCAACAGGCTGCAGACTTGGCAGACCTGCAGCAGTCTGACCCTGGACACCACTGCTCGGAGGCGCATCTGGTTGCAAGCAAATGGTATGGACCAGCTTGCGCCTCTGTTTGCCACCTTTGGCAGGACCAACAGGCAGAGTACCTGCCTTGGGAGTCTGCCCATGCAAAGGTGGCCCTCTGGTAGCACCACCTCCAATTTCAAACCCAAAGTCAGCCCTTGTTCCAGGGTCAGTTCTGGCTGGACAGCTGGGTGCAGTGCTAGTCTCTCTTGCTGCTCCAGGTCCATTTGCAGTGCTGCTGTCATGATCATTCCCACTTGCAGTCCTGGTTTCAGATGCTCCAGGTCTCAAGGCTCTAGCTTCACTCCCAGCATGAGCTATTGTGCTCACAGTACTTCCAGCTGCCGCTGCTGCGCTGTGCAGTCTGCTGGCTTGCTGACTTGCACCTGTCCTTGCAGTGCTGTTTGGAGCCGCAGCTTGGCTGCGCTGAAGCTGCCCAGCAAGCTTTTGCTGAAGGCCCATGGGCTGCTCAGCAGGGGCGACTGAGGGGGCCACTCCAGGGTGAGATTGCCCTGAAGGCCTGCTTGGGACTGGCTTCCTCACCTGTTGCTGACTAGGTGCAGCAGAAGCTTGTGGCATGGGACAGGACTCAGGATGCTGTGTGTCTGTCTGTGAGTACCCATTCTGCTGCTGAGAGTGTAGCTGAACAGGCGACTGAGCTATGCCATCATGCTGGTCAGCACTGCTGGCTTGCTGACCCTTGGGACCAACACTCTGGAGATTGGCGGTTTTGGGTATGGTGGACATCTTTGTGACATCCAACCCAATGAGCTTGTCCAGTATGACAGAAGCAACCACTCTGACTGCTTGCACATCAGCAGGCACCGGGTTCTTGGTCACAAACTTGACTGTATAGGGTGATGGGAAGTGCTCCAGAACGAGGCTCTCATGTAGCAGTAGGCAGTCGTCATGCAGGCTGCCAGCCATCAGCTTGGCAAAGGTCCTTGACTGAGAGCCACTGGGTGTACTCTCTCTGGTCAAAGTGATCTCCAGCTCTAGATTGCCACCAGTGATTCTTCCTGCAGCACAAATACCACTGGCCATGACGGTGTGAATGTCCCAAATTTGAAGGACGCATCAAAGGAGGCTCAAAGGAGGCTGCAAAGGAGGCACAGCTGTCTCTCTGACTGAGGGGTGAATCAAAGAAGTTTACCTTCCCACCATCAACAAGCTGTTGACTTGGACGCAAATTGTACACACATGTGGAAGCTTCCTGTGAGTGCAGCACAACTTGTGTCTATCATTCAGGTGGCTATCGCAGTGCCAAAACGCACAATCAAACATCAAGGCAGTATAGGCAGGAGGGAGGGGCTTACTGAGAGGCAGCACAGCAAGACCGAAAGGTGGTGGCAGCCTGCTGCGTAGCTCCTCCTTCACCTGATTACCTGCATGTCATACGAACTAATGCCTTCCCATGTAGTTGCAACAGCCAACTCAGGATTCGAGTGCATGACACAGGCATGACACAGGCATGCCACAAGCATGAATGGTGCCTTTGCCACAAGAACCAGGATGCTTTTGCTGATGCTGAATGCAAAGGTGAAGAGCCTGCCAATGCAAAAGATGACCACTGCCCATGCACGTGTCTTGAAGCCACATGTCAGTCGCATGTCAGCAATGGGACTTGTAGTCAACAAGGCACATGCCAGCGTGCACCTGCCGCAACATGCAGTTCAATACACTGCAAATATGGTGTAATATCAAACACAATAGGCTGACAGTCTGGTGCAGCACGGGTGATGCAGCAACGCACACACTTCCATAACAGACAATTCTTACCAAATGGGTAGTGGCGCTGTGTGACTGTCTCAATGCGGCGGGGATCAGTATCCTGCAACTTGCGCAGATGGTCGATGCCAGCTGCAGCTAGCCTGTCTGCTAGCAGGCTGCCAATGCCTGGTAGCTGCCGTGCAACATGCCTGCTGTCATCCCACATGCGGTTTCTGAGAGCCTTGTGAAGAAGCATGGAATTGGCTGTGGCAGCAAGGCGACCCACATGGGCAAAGTACCTGCACGGATGGAAACTGAGTCAAAGGTGAACAAGCTGGATCAGCAGCACAGGGACTTATACAGGGATTTGCCTGCGTGCCGGTGTCGGTGGATTTGTGTCATGCTGAGGTCATGACTGGTCTGCACAACATGCTGAATGCATGTGGCCAGTCACAAGTCAACATTTCCTTTTACTGGCAGTCAGCGATGCTCAAGTGTCTCATGTGACACCGCATGCACCTGCACCGCAATGCAAGTGACATCAAAAAGCAAATAGGATTGTTCTTACTTGGTCATGCACAGTGCTATACGCTCACCAACCTTCAGCACCTGCAAATGACCAGCTTGGTAGTCAGCAGCTGCCAACCCACGTCATGCATGAACATTGAACCTGCGTAAGGCTTCAGTTGGTGTACATCGAGGCAGCTGCAAGGTTTGCTGCAAATCAAGAAGGGCCAGCATTGGAATGAGTGCATGCCCAGGTGGAGCATTGTATGATGTACCTGCTCCAGCTCCTGCTTCATGCTGAAGTCTAGCAGGTCTGCAGGAGAGTCACTCAGTGCCTCATTGACCTGCATTTCAATCAGGCTGACTGATGCACAGGAGTTTATGGCAGATGACCTGGATGCATCCAGCGGTAAGAGAGCAGAGTGGTGTTCTCGACCAGTTGCATTATAGACAGCAGTGTGCATGATGCTCACTGAGCAGCTGAGGTGCATGTACAATGTCCACTGAACCAGCTCCAGTAGTTCAATAACAAGCTAGCAACACATATGCTAAGTGCGCTCTGCCAAGGAACATGTCAATCACTCAACTCTTCAGCCCAGCTTGCACCAATGCCATACATCAAGAACAAGGCAAACATGCTATGCCACCTGGCACAACAAAATATCCCAATGGGGCATCGATTACCATGATGAAGATCTTCTCAGGACCACTACCGATTCTCTCCTTGGTCTTCTGGGGCTTATGAGGGTCTGGCACACAGAACCTAACAGCATGAGCTTTGCCGCCCTCCACATTGCTGCCCTTGTTGATGGCATTCAGAGGCTTCTTCTCACTGCGGCGCAGCTTGATGCCGCTGAACTCAGCACTGCCGGCAATGGTCATCAGCAGCTCTGGCAGGCCTGCTGGGCTGGGGGTGTCGCACATGGCCACCATGGTCTTGAAGCGGATGTAGTGGCGGGCCATCAGCTGGCCTGGGACCATGGGTTCCAGTACAAACCCATACTCATCAGTCTGGACCTGCAGCAAAACCTACACTGGTCAGAGGAGGAGCTGCAAGGCCAACCTCAGAAGCGCCTGTGCTTGGTCTGCATGCGCTCTGTATGCAAGGAAAGCTAGTGGCAAGCTATTTGTGCTGTTGCTCATCAAGTGCCTGTCAACGTTGCAACCAGAGCAGGGAATTACTCAGGCACAGCTTGATATTATCGAGACAAAGTAGACTTTGTTATTTGACTCTTGCATTTTGCTGACCGTTCAAAATATTATGGTTAGTGTACTCATAGCATTCTGCCATGTCATTCATACATAACATCCAACATTATAGCACCAGGCTGTGCGCAGCATATGCTGCATGCCATTGGTCTACAAGAAGTTGGAGCTGAAATCTGGGCCTTAGCACCAGAACTGCAGAAGCAAATCTTGCAATCAGTCTCTCAGCCGCAAAGCGGCATGCTTACCATTCCATACTTGGCCAGCTCCCTGACATTGGCCAAGATGAGCTCATCTTTCAGGATCTTCTCTACAGAGCTCTCAGTCAACTTATTGCCTGGTATGCCATAAGCTGCTGGGTTCTTGCGTACCTAAACAGTACAGCAGGCAAGGCTGATGTCTGTGTACATAGCACAGCTTGCGTGGCTGATTTTGCATCTCATATTGTGAGCATTTGCCATTGTGTCGAGCAACCATCATGCATAAGAGAACATCTGTCTGTACATTAGTAGGCAGAAGATGGCCATTGGTGTAAGTCATAAGTGCCAATCAAACAAAGTGGTGTCATGCTGCTTGACACAGCAGATACAGTGGCTGATGAACAGCCAGAAAGCAGCATACCCTAATGTAGAAAAAGCTGCCTTTCAGCCATGAAATGGCCACAGACACATCAGTGACTGTCCTCAATGCAATCTCTGCATTGAGATACTCTGGAAATGAGTCCTTAAGCTGACTCTCAACCAGCTCTGCTCCATGCAGCAGGTTCTGATACCTTGGGACCAACTGCACATACAGGACAGATTTGCTTCAGCTGGGCTGCTGCTTAATGTATTTGGTCTCTGTGCTTGTGATACCTGGACCTCAGGCTCAGAAATATGACATGGCACATATCTCTCCACCATGGCAGTGCACCTTGATTGCATGCTGTGCAGATGCCTGCATTTCCTTGACAGGTCTGAAAGTGGTGAGCCTTCTGATCTGTAAAAGGTGCACAAGTGCAGCTCATGCCTGTTTTTGAGTCATGATGACAGCCACGCCTTCAGTGTCAAACTGTGGCCTGCCTGCTCGGCCAATCATCTGCAGGCAGGTGGTGCGGTCATACTCCTGGTACCCAGCTGTCTCTACACCATCACTGCTCCATCTCCTAGTCCCTTTCAGCACCACCAGATGAGCTGGCAGGTTGACTCCCATGGCCAGGGTGGATGTGGTACACAGCACCTGCTCAACACAAACAAGAGTCTACTGCTGCTACTCCTGCGACTGCTACTGCTGCTGCTGCTGCTGCTGCTGCTGCTGCTGTTCATTGCCCACCCCAAGCTATACTTGAAGCACAGACAGTGCTTTCACCAAGAGCAGGATAGGCAGGGGGAGCAGGGCTTGGGTGTGATGGGGTCATGGGTGTCAAATCTTTCACAGTGACTTGCGACATGTCCCGGCCGGATTGTATGGAGTCAATGCAGGCAACAGCAGGATCTTCATGACTGTATGCTGCTGAAAGGCGCATTACCAGGACGTCTCTTGCAATGAACAGCTCCTCCACTTGAGCTCTTTCTGTTGCATCCATGCCAGCATTGTGAAACGCAATGCCTGCTGGCAGCGTTTGTTGCAGCTGCTTGTTGCTGCTGGTGGCTGCAAGGCGCTGCATCTTGTCATGATGATTGCGGTCCCTGATGTAGCCTCGCCCACCCTTGTTGACAACTGACACCAGGTGCATAGCAGTGTCCACTGTCCCCTTGCGAGAGCTGCATGACAAAGCCATTTTGGCACTAGGCACAAGCTGAATTTGTTGTCATTTGGAATTTCTTGCAAGAATTTGGCATATGCAGTTGTTTATGACTTGTCTGTAATCGCCAAATATGTGCACATTGCTGACATGGCAGTCGTCAACATGCTAGTTTGGCTATGCGTTGCTGCTGATTGCTCAGAAATGGTGCATCTGTTTGGACTTCCATGTGCACAGCAGCAACCTCTTGATGAAAAGGGCACTGCAGGTCTGCCCACCTGCAGAACACCAGGGAAGGCTTGCCCTTGCTGTGTTCTGAGACGACACTGTAGATATAGTCATTCAAGCGCCTCTCAAAAAGGAAGTCTGTCTTGGTGGGAGCATAGCCTTTGACGATGGTGCGCAGCTTGACAGGGCGCACCTCTTCTCCAAAAGCCTTCAGCCCTGCTGGTGGGACTTGCAGCCAATCAGCAATATTCTACAAGTGCCACCATGAGTTGTCAGCATGTTGTTACTATAGGGCAGTGACTGCCATAATCCGTGCCAGGTCAAAAGGTCCAATGGCACAGATTGCAACTGCATCCTCTTCTTTAACCTTGGGCGCAGTTTAGCCTATTCTGTTTTGCGTGCTTGGTTGTAGCCTAATGCATAGCTATAGCAGCCAAGAGGAAGGAATTGTACCTGGATGTTTGGGATGGTGGCTGAAACTGCCACAAAGCGGACCTTAGCAATTGGAAGCTGCACAGCAATGTGAGTCAGATTGTGGCTGTGCCCCTGGGCAGCTGACCATGTAGTCAGCATTCCAATGATGCTGTGCAGAAAAGAATCTGAGCATACCTCGCTCATCTCTTTCATGCTGCTGACCATCTTGATTCTAGAGATGGTGCCAGTTTCTAATGCGCTGCCTCTGTTCTCACTGAGCAGGTGAACCTGCACAGGTGATCCTCACAGTGTGGCAAGTG
>JAABUK010002640.1_pt1 | contig 31912 bp, 23 predicted proteins | sample 5559141 | NCBI WGS metagenome assembly JAABUK01 (sample SAMN10711869, study PRJNA513367) | rock metagenome | isolation source: Antarctica rocks | place: Antarctica: Victoria Land, Pudding Butte nord | collected 2016-01-03 | reverse complement strand
CTATCATCTTATCAACTTCTTTATTAATATGAAGTACTTCAGAGTCTTATAATTTGTGAGCATCTTAATAGCATCTTCTCTAATACTCTGCAACTCTAACTCTTATTTCTCAAAATATCAAATTATTACCAATAATTTCTTATTATATATAATATAATTTCTCTTAATCAGACTTATGCTACTTAAGTAATAAATAATTAAATATAGTTCCTCATTCAATTCTTTCTATAATAGGATTTCTCTAATAATATAATCACTCATGTTATATTTCATATAAGTTTTCTTTCTCAAATCAAAATACTGAAGAACTGAATCAGATATTATTAGTCTCTTCAATCTCTTAAATATCTCTGTATAGAATTTATCTCATATTAATAAGATATTCTTTCTTAATAGATTATTTAATAATCTCGCTATTTAATTAAAATCCTTGTAAAATCATCAATAGTAGTTAATAAATTCAAGAAATCATTATACTACTTATATATTCTCTAATCTAGATATCTCTCACTTCTAAATTATCTTGATTTGAGTTAGATTTAATTGCATTCTATTTATATCTATTAATAGATCTAAGAATTTGATCTCTATAATATAGAAGTCACATTTCTTAATATTCACTTAAAGTTCTACTTTCTTCAGAATCTTCAATATCTTCTTAATATCTCTTGTGTCACTGAATGACTGCATTCCCTTATTGAGAATAGCGTTCCCGCGTTATAGCGTCAAAATTGGGTGCAGTCTTGACATTAAGAACATCAAAATCAAAAAGATAAAAAGGGCTTAAATCAGCTATAGCAGGATAAGTAGCTAGCATATTATAAATAGCATTATTGGAAAGCACTAGTAAATCTCTATATAATAATCTATTTATATCTATTAATTAATTACTAATTAAGCTGGAAACTAATATTTAATTAAATTTCTAAAGAGTTCTTAAAGCTTAATTGATTATATAGAGCTAATAATTATAGCTCAGATTCTATAAATAGTATTATTAGATAGCTGATTTCTGGGACTATAAAATAGCTTAGTCAGATTTTAACTAGCTCTTTTTTAAAGTGGGTGCACTTTGATTTTTAGTTAAGAATAATAATATATATTAATATTTCAATTTAAAAAACAGAAATTATATTATTATTCTTAATTAAAATTCGAAGTGCACTCACTTTAGAGAAGAGTTAGTTCAAATCTAATTAAGCTAATTTATAGTCTTAGAAATCAGCTATCTAATAATACTATTTATAGAATCTGAGCTATAATTATTAGCTCTATATAATTAATTAAGCTTTATTGAACTCTTTAGAAATTTGATTAAATATCAGTTTCCAGCCTAATTAGTAGTCAATTAATAGATATAAATAGACTATTATATAGAGATTTACTAGCGCTATCTAATAATGCTATTTATAATATGCTAGCTATAAAGCTTACCCTGCTATAGCTGATTTAAGTTCTTTTTGTCTTTTTGATTTTGATGTTCTTAATGCCAAGGCTGCACCCAATTTCGACGCTATAACGCGGGAACGCTATTCTCAATAAGAGAATGCAGTCATTCAGTGACACAAGAGATATTATTTATATTCTTCTCGCGTGTTACTAAATATTAGAATGTTATTCTGATACAGCATTATAAATTGTTTTAACACACTCAGAAACATGTTATTTATATATCTCTGATTAATTGAGAGTGTTGAGCTTAATTTAAAGAGTATCACTAAATAGCAATAGTTTCTGTATACTATACTGAATATTATCAAATTACTATCTCTAATTATAATCATTCTAATATAATAAAATGCTTGACAAATATTTATCTTTATTAGAAACTTCGCTTCTATTAGCTGTTTCAACATCTTATTAATTCTAAGTATCAAATATTTATTCTTCTTTGTAAGAGCATTCAAATCTTAATAATTCACACAGAATCAGAGTTCTTTATTCAACTTCTAAACTAGCAGAATCAAGAATGTAAATAAGATATTACTTAATTCAATAAATCTCTTTTTAAGATTCTTCTCAATATATCTCTTAATTATATTAAGCTTTGCAGAATTCATTTGTTAATAGAACTGTCTTCTTAATAATTCGACTTTTTTCTGTAACTCTATTTAATAATTATATCTGCTTTAATGCGGAAAAAGAGTATTTAATATCTTTTTTAAAAAGATATAAATATATTCACAAAATTCAGATGGAATTATCTCCTATAAATTCTCTTTAATCTTCTCATTATTTTTCTTCTATATTTCAATATTCTCGGAAATAATTATAATAATCTCCGCTCTAGATTTCTTAGCTAGCTTCTCCTAAGCTGCTAAACTTATTATCTCAGTATTCTCTAATTTAAAAAAGATTGAGCTTATATCTGAACTCACACTATTTCTTCATTTTCGTGATCTTCGAATCTTTCTCATTCTTATAAAGAACATCTTTCTAGATAAAATTAATCTCTAATCAATCTTTATCTCTTTATACTTCAGAATCTTTACTAGAATAGAAGATGTCTTATTATTCTTCTCATTCTTATAATTTTTCTCAGAATTATTTAGAATTCTATCTAAGTCTGCTGAATCAGACTTATTATGATTTAGCGTCTTTTTTAATATTTTGCTATATTATATATAGTAAAATAATTAGATTTTTCTCATTATACTAATAATGATCAGATTCAAAACTCACATTATTAATAATGAAATTAGATATGCAATTATGCAATCTTATTCACTTCTTTTCTAGAATAATAGAATATATCGTCTGAATTATGTAGAAGATCTATAATATCTGTTAATATCTTATAATCATTATAAGCATATAAATCGCCTGCGTTATAATAGAATGCTTTTTTCCGGCAAAATCTGCTAATAAAATCTTCTTAACTAGATTCATTAATTCAAGTTGCAATCTCTTATATAAATTCTCAGTCAGTTGATAATCTATTACTATTGTAAGTTGATAGTTAGTATTTATTAATATAGACATGTTCAGAGAATTCATCTTTTCTTTGCTTAATAGAACATTTATCAGAAACAGAGACTTTATCTAGTTTCTAACTACTGCAGAAATGATAGTTAATAATATTTATAATCAATATTTCTATTTCAGCTCATTCACAGCTATTTCTGCGCTCACAGATCTATTCACAATATCTTTGTAATAGACTGCTCTTTTTCCAATTTCTATAAAATATTAGAGTCTTCTTTCTTAATTAAGATAGTCTCTAAGTAGTTTCGAGTTATATATTCTAATTATTAATATTTATAATATTAAAGCTTCTCATAATCTATCTTATGCGTGTAAGACATCAGTGATCTAGTTAATCTAGCTTTATTAGTCAGTTTATCAGCTAATTTTCTCTTTCTAGATTCTAAATCTGTTCAGATAGTTTCGCGATCTTTTATCAATAATCCTATCTTTTGAATATTAACTTCGCAAAATTGCAGATCTTTAATCATCTTTTTTAATAGAGAATATTTATTAGAGATAATTATCTGCTTTAATTTATTACAGATCTTTAATCTTATATCTTAAATCTGATTCTTCTCTAAGATATTTATCTGAGCAGCATATCTTATAAATTTTCTGAGAAAAGTAAGCAGATTCTTATTTTATTAATAAAGCTGCTGATACTTATCTCTTATTATCTACTTTTAAAATGAATTAACGAATTTATTTATTAATATTTATAGAAGAGAGATGATTATTACTATCTTAAAATCTTCTAAATAGAATTTCAGAAGATCTTCAGTCTTACTCTTAGTTCTAGATCTTATATAGATTACTTAATCTATTTCTATAAGAAATCTATTCTCATTTACTCTTAGCTTCATCTTTATTAATAACAGTTATATCGCGAACTATTATAAAATTCTAATTTTAAATATATTAGAGTTGAAAAGTTTCTTACTTATTCTCTAATCTTAATCAGTTTCTTCTATTATAACTATTAAAGCTTTTAACACTTATCATAAGTCTTCTACTCTATTCTCTTAATATTAAGATGTTATAGACATAGCTAATCTAACTAGCAATCTCTTTATTAATATCTTCTTGTCTCTCAGTCTCTCTCTAAATAACTGATTCTCTTAAATCAGCTGTTATCTTTCAGCTATTTATATATCTCTTTCTTCATATTAATAATTCTGTATATTCTGAATTATCTAATGATTTTCTAATATCTTATTAATCTCTTCATTATAAGTCTTAACTGTCTTATTATATAAATCACAGAATTTCTTAAAAGTGCGCAGTATATTGCTCATATTATTCTATATTCTCATAATAAATTTCGTTGCTTTTTAATTCTTAGTCAACTATCTTAAAGCTATTATCTCTTAAATCATTTCTATCTCAGCATTTTCTATTTATAAAGAAGATCTTTGTCAAGCTGTTTTTAGATTGATTTATAATACAGAATCTTTCTCTAATCTTTCTTAATTAGATTGAGTTATATTGATATTTAATTAGCTCAGAAACTGAATTCTAGAATTCTACTTTTAATCATACTATTCTAAGTGCTCTTAAGATTCTTTTATTCGCGAAATCTAATTATTAACTAGCAGATTTCAAATCTACTTGCTCAATTCTCAGATAATCTTACTTTTTCAAAGACATCTCTAATCTCTCTTTCTTCAAAAATAGATAATTGAACTTAATATATTAAGTTTATTCACAAAATCTGTCTCATTATTAAAGAGTCTGAGAGTGATTTGAAGAAGATTTAATAAAAGCAAGTTAATCTGCTCGAAATTCAAATTATTTAAAGAGTGATTATTTTATATTTGTCTAAATAATAAAGAGAGTAAACTTGAGTATATTATAACAATTTAAGCTAGATATATTTAATAGTCTATAAAAACAAATACTCAAGTTGCAGAAACTAATCTAGTTTATAAAAAAGCTGTAGAAGTATTAGATGCGTATTATAACTACTAATCTTAATACAGCTCTCAGTTCTAAAATCTAATTAGAAGGCGTAGTTCTAATATATCAAACTTGTGTGTTAAATCTCAGACATTTTGCCGTACCGCACGTATAGTGAAATAGTTGGATTTCCACAATTCAGCCTGTAATCGCCTCTTACGTATAATCATCATTCATAACTATAGCAACTTATAACAATTACAGCTAGTTTTAACAGTTTCTAATATGAGTATAGATATATTTTCAGTCTTATAAGAAAGAAAATCTAAGTTAGAATATCTTTATCTTAATTCTCTATTTAAGTTATTAGATTAACTTTCAATATAAACAATTCTTTAAGAGTATCTTAAATTGAAGAAGAAGCTGCAGCTATTATAAGAATTATTAATTACATCTATTTATCTATATAATTATATAATCTGATATCTCTCTAATATCTATTTTATTAATAAAGTCATAATATATATTATAAACTTAAGATAATATAGATCTCTTATATAAAACTACTCTATATAATTTTCTAGTATAATATCTATTCTCTACTTCTTTCTATTTATAAATACTTATCTAACTAATCTTATCATCTTATAAAGCTTCTACCGCTCTTCTTAAAGATTAATCTACTAAGTGTCTAGCATTATTCAATATATAGCTCAGTGAGCATCTGAGCATTGAAGCATTATCAAAGACTATAATCTTAATCTATACACGATTCTGCTCATCTATAATTATGTTAGAGATCAGATAATTATGATTCTATAGATTTTTAGTAAGATATATTAATATTAGTTCTAATATTCTATCACGATAATAATATTAGTTAGCTAGATATTAATCTAAATATATCTCAGCTCTCACGCAGTTCTGTTTATATTATTATATAATGGAAGTAGAATATTAATATATAGACTTAGAGTAGAAGTTACAATACTACTATTATCTTTTTAAGCTAAAGAAGACTTAAGAAGCTGACATCAGACTACGCAAGATAGATTGTAAATCAACATCTAATCTCAGTTAAGAAGACAACTTAATACCGCCTCATATTATTACTGGTCTATTAGACAATCACATTAAGATCAGACAAAGCAGAAACATGTATCTATTCAGATTCTGTATTATATAGTCATTATATTCTATTCTCAATACAGCTCTGAGCCGTTTTAGCACTAAATTTGAACAATGATCACATGCGTGATTCATGTTTGATCTTCCCTGCACGATAAACTCTAGATAAGAATCTGTCATGTCTCGAGAAAAGTCTGTAAGAGATCGTTCTTATTTCTTTTTGAGATTTCATCAACTTCATCACATAGCAACAAGAGTCTCACTCACTCAATCATCTCAATCTGAATCAGAAATAAATGATTCTCCGACTTCACAAATACTTTCGAGTCACAGTGAAACTAATTTGTCTAAAAGATCTCTGACAATCATACTTTCTAATATGCCTGACAGTGAATATCAGTTTTCTGCCTCTATTTAAAGACTATAGTACAGTTATTCTATTATCTTTCAATCAGTAAGAAAAAGAGATATGTATTTGAGTTTGAGAAGAATATAGTTGGAATTTAAATTCAGTCTGAGAGAGAAGAGAAGAAGATTCTTCTATTTAAATTCGCAGCTTTTAGACATAAATTAGTAGATATTTTCCAAATAACAATCTCTAATAAAGATGATGAGAATATCATTATAAGATTAATAAATCTAGTATTTGAAGATAGAATATCAACTGAGTTATAAACTAATATAAGAGAGAAGCTGAGACAAATTCTAATTAAGCAATATTACTTCAAGTCTATCAAGACAATTTCTAATTCAGTATCACGTGCAGATATTACTAACTAAGCACTTGAGCTAGATGAGTATTAGAAAGATTGCCAGACAACTTATAATATAGATGAAGTATTTTAAGTTCATCAATTGTTATTCTAAACTAATACTTATTGAAAGAAGAACAATTTTATCTTTTTTATAATTTGACAATACTTAAAAAGAGAGAAATCTAGTAATGAGAATTTACTTTTTGACTTATAATAGAAATTACACAAGTTGACTCACGAAAGAAAACTAAACAAGTGCAGATCTTAATAATATCACTTTTCTGTCTATGAATATGAATGAGAATCCAAAAAAATCATTTCTAATTAGCGAACTTAGAAAATATTATTGGCGGATTTCGTGCAGCATTTGACAGCAATTAATAATTGGCGGGAGCGAGGAATGGCAATTAATAGTCAGTGGAACATATCTGAGTGATGAGTATGTTGAAATACTATTACTAGACTAGTTAAGATTGTTTGCATAATTGGCCAGTTGGGAATTTGGCATTCTCATTTTCTATCAATGTTCGCAATGCAATCCGATCTATGGTATATCACAATATAATAGTGCCGTCTTCTTCTGCATATCAATACATTCTTTGTTGCCGATTCCGGCCGTCTGTTGCCAAATACGACAGCACTCGTGCCGGCGCTCTTGTCAGAGCAGCCTCCGTCTGGAAGAACTGGCAGGGACAATCATCGATATTTTGGTGAGTTGCTGGAGCCTTCTGAGATATCTATGGGATCTCACTCTACACCGGTATAACCTTCAGCTGTTGTTACGAATGTGACGATATACTGGAGTCCGCGAGCAACAATTGCCTCTCTCATCTCAGGCATCATCATCGCACTACGGATTTGGACTGCTATCCTTGATGGAGACGATGAGGAGGGTGCTGGAACAGGAACACCCAGACACAATTATAAGGCCAATACGCTAGCCCACTTATGGCTAGCGTTCGCCTGGCTTTTTACGTTGTTGGGATGAATAAGCTTTGAGGGTGCCTTTTGCTTATAGGTTCAATCGCTTTTGTCCCATTTGCGCCGGCACTTTGATTGTATCCAGCAATTGTGCAGGGAGTTGAGAAACATTTTGTTTCCCCTTACTAACGTCTTCACACCCTGGCAGCCCACTGAGCTATTTCGCCGCAACCAGAATCTCTTCAGCTCCCTGCCTAGCATTGCAATGCCTTCTCAAAGGCTGAACCGGTTTGCCTGCTGTAGCGAGTCCGAAGGCGATGGAGGGGCCCCTACCCGGATTGACCACACGCCCGTCCGCTGGCCTCCTCCAGCAGCAGGCTGAGGTGACGTAGAACCCTCTCTTGCCTGCGAAGACTCTCAAGATGCCTTTCAGTGTAAGATCCTGTATCTACTCTGAGATCCGTTGTATTTTCAACCGATTCTGTGATTGACTGCAGCAGCACGACATCAGGGTTGAAGTCGATGGTCGATAGAACATAGCTCCTGGCTCGTGTCGTCTGCGTCGTAGAGACGCATTTGAGAGAGATTTTGGACTAGGTAAGACGCTTCTGGGCAGGGCGTCGGATATGGTGGGTACGACTGCATGTGATTTTGATTTTGGCGTTTCTAAAGGCGCAACTGATGGCAAACCCAAAGCCACAACCCGTCGTAGAGCTCGTCTCTTACCCTTGCACCAATGGACAGTGGATTTTGAGAGAGGGAAAGACTTATCGAGCTCTGCAGGGCTTGGTTGAGTGCTGGTGGAGAGGAGGACTGGATTTTTACTGATGGGGACCTCCACTGATGACTCAGCATTTAGACCTTGCTGGTGGAAAACACCCGGAGTCTGCCGTAGAAGCCTCTAGAAGCTAGTGGTCGCCCGATCTGCCCGGAGACACGTCCTCTCTTAGCCGTATTCCCCTGGGCCATCTCGTCCTTGATAAAATCCTTTAGGTCGTAGTAGTATTTGCTTATCAACTCTTAGGTTGAAGGGCGATTCTTCAGAATCTGATTCAACTGTTCGCTCTGCTGCTTCATCAGCTGCATAAGCTCCTTCCGCTGCTGTTCTGACTCCTTCCGCTGCTCTTCCAGTTGTGTCAGAAGCGCTGCCTCGTGGGTTTTCGCATCGTCGCGCTGCCGTTCTGACTCCTTCCGCTGCTCTTCCAGTTGTGTCAGAAGCGCTGCCTCGTGGGCTTTCGCATCGTCGCGCTGCCGTTCCAGCTGCATCTGTAAACTTTGGATCATTGTTCGTAGCTCTGCATTAAGGCCCCTGGTCTGTCGGGGTTTCCGGAATCCACCTTCTTGGGATTCAGGTGCGCTTGAGGCAACCTCTTGCGAACTCAAAGCACTTTCTTCATCGGGGGCGATGGCTGAGTCGAATGACTCTTCCACAGGATCGGGTAGCTGATCCACCGCTCTTTTGATTAGCTCTAGGTAGGCCGGAACGAATTTCTCGTAAATGTTGCGTGTAAATGTGTAACATGTCCACTTCTCCACCCCGCCTCCGTCACTGTAGTCAAATTGCTTGATCTTGTAGCGATAAAAGGATGTTTTATCTCCGTCAATCTCCGGGTAATGAGCGTACAAGCGAACAATATTATGGTCGTGAGAGATGGAAAATGCAAGGACTCTGCGGTGAACATCCATTGGACGCCTGGCCTTTCGGAATAGCTCAACAACGCCCCTCAGAGCAATGGTCATACTGTTGGCGTTAGCCCGGTCTGCGAGGTCGAGAGCTTGTTTGCCACATTTGACTTCACTTGTCAGAAAGGGGAAAAAAATGTCTTCTCGTGCCGTGTAGTACGATTTGGAGGTGGGCTCGATGCCCAGTTTGTGTCGTTGGAGTTCAGTGAAAACGGACCATTTGAGTCCCACAGTATGATCCGGTTGGGGGCGCGATCCGTAGAATGGGATGGCCTTGGCCCACCGGTCATTGTATCCCTCGATCAGATGCTGAAGGCTCCTTTGCCCACGAACAAATAAATTTTCTGCCGAAGGGACAAGAAGCGGATGGAGGTCAAGATAAACTCGCGCCTCTGACCGGTCTTGTAAATGAGAACAGAATTCTTCAAACCGGTTGTCATCGAACATAGAGTCCTGTAGGATTGGTTGATCTTCACGAAGAAGTCTCTCACACAGTCTCCGATCCTCATCGACAACTCCAGCAGGGGACATCCGCATGAAACTATTCTTGGTCTCCAAGACCACAGCATAGTTGACATCCTTATAGGCCGAGTATTTGGCATCTCTTGAAACTGTGGTTTCTGTCTCGTCACCAGATTGTGATGGCCTGCGCCCTACTGAATCCGAAGAGCGCGATCGCTTCGATGGTGGTTGGCTAATGCCTTCGAAGCTTTCCGGCAAACTTGAAACCCACTGATGGACTGAGCAGCTATTCTTGTCAGTTCGTAGACGTCCTCGAAGCCTTTTTCTCGACGGGTAGTCTGAGCAACGTGAGTCAGCTTTCCGTTTCTGACCGACAGTAGGTTGACCAGGGGAAGAGGGAGGATCCTGAATAATCTCATCAGTTGTGGACTAAGTGGAGGACAGTGCATAATTCACCTCGAAACTGGGGTGCTTCGTAGAGAAGGGCGATGGAAGCTGCTGGGAAAATTCAGTCTGCGGGTCTCGTAGCTTTGTTTCCTTCCACAAGGAGAATGAGGAATTCAGTTCCGGCTCGCGAACACGCTGGATTTTGCAGGCACGTCCTGAACACTCGCCGGTCGAGCGACGCCGTTTGCCTGTGCGCAGTCAGTAATAACCCAGAAGTAGGAACCACTCGCGGTTTGACTGGCCACAAGAGTGACTTAATTCCTTTGCCGCCAAGTGTTCTGTCGCCGACATTTGTAACAGAGATATTAGCGCTCGCGAAATAGATGGTAAAAGGACTGTCTGCAGACTTTAAATCTTTGATTCTGAAGTACCAAGTAAAACTGCTAGCGTGAGCGGCTACGGGTACGAAAGTGGTTGCCGCCAACCTGCAAGTCTAACATGTGACATCAAGCGCCTAGCCAGACATGGTCTTGCTCAGCACCCGAGGCAAACAGGCCGTCGATCAACAAGTTTGCCATCAAGGAGCGACGAGAGCAGATTCCCACATAAGCCTCTACGCCACTAGAAAGGCACGCGAAGTCCCAAAAGGGCCCTCCACCTTTGTAGTTTTAGATGACGAATACTTCTTGTTTTCCATACTGGCCAGCACTATCTAACCCACCTCGGTCTTGCTCTAGCATTGTGGCCGCAAACGGACTCGGCGGCGATTCGATGTGGCCAAAGACCTCCATGATCTCCATGTCTTTGATAAATTTCCCCTTTGGAAATCCGCGGGTGTCGAGAATCAAGAGAAAGATCTGCGATAGATCGGGGCTGTCGCAACAAGCGCGATGACTGTATAGCCCCACTGTAACGCAAACAGCAAGGAGCTAGTCCAGCTGATGAGATTGCACTCCGATTCATGCGCAGGCCACCACCTCATATGCGCGTTCAAAAGGGCTGCGGCATCCTGGGGTTGGAGCCTGAACGCCTTGAGTATGAGATCTGCTCACAAATTAGCCTATATAAATATACTCAACTTGGAAACTGACGACGAACTTCTGGGTCATCCTGCGCTCCCGAATCCTGAAATGTCTGTCGACGCTGAATTTCAATCGCCATCTTTGCACTCGCATAACTGCAGGTCCACCTGGTTTCTGGCCGCAGCCTCAACAGCTGCGGCAAGAGAGCGCATCAGGCCCTGGACGGAGAACTCTGAAGTGGCATGATGAAGCAAGATGAGGTCTAGTATCAGAAGTGACGCCCTTGGGAAAATCTCGGCTTAATCGGGTGCTACGAAATTCGAGAGATAGGCGCGAAGCGTATCAATGGTGGGGCAGAAGGCGAGCTTAGTTGCTTTGGACATTGATATGAGCTGGAGCGTGGGATTCAGGAGAGGATGCGGTGGTATATTTTCCGATGATTCCTCAGCTTCGCCACTTTCTCCGAGAGCTGCTGCTTGCACTGGCTGGTTGACGGAAAGAAATGGGACGAGCTGCTCTAGGAATTGCTCTGGTGCGGTGTCATAATAGATGACTGCGCGCTTCATTGTAGAGAGTCATTCTTCTTCTGTAAGATGGCATTTCATCGAGTGGTGGGAATAATTGGAGAACCCGCGAGGACGGACCTTCGTTTGGCAACTGACCTACATTACAGCAGCATATTCAGGCTTGTTGCGCGATCCACGCAATCAAAACCAGCGCAGCCCGAGGTGAGGTTAAAGGGAAAGGAGCTCGGACTTGGCAGGTGAAGGTGGCTTAGCGTTCTAGTGAAAGGGTGGAAGTGCAACATATTGTGTGATGATCAACATCATATTTAAGAGACCAAGAGGCTAAAGGAATGGTGCACTGAGAGCACTCTTCGTGACATTGAAATAGACATCTTTCACTACACCGTCATTTCTACGTTCACAACTGAGGACTTCGTGGTCGTAAGGCGCAGGAAATGTATGAAACAAGACTAAGCTTTTAGCAGATTTCGCATCTGCATCAGAGATCTGTTGAGACGGAGGCTTTAATGATCAATGCAAGTCTTAGTCAAATAACTTCTGAGAAATAGATACCGTTTTATTAGATGAAAATGATACTGAATCTTAGTTATTAGACTTGATAAATTAAGTGTGTTCTACTGTCTTCTCTTTCAGTTATCTTCTGTAAGTAGTATATTATATATTAGATTTCTGAGCTTATTACTAGCTCTCTTAGTCTAAGTAAGAGTCTAATATATAATAGATGACTTATATTTAAACTTCTTATCTATAAAAATATGTCTAAAATAATATCTTTATTATAATAAATAATCTCTTAAGCTGTTAAATACAGATAAATAGTTTTAGTTATATTATAATAGAAAGAGAGATATATAATATTAGCTTTATAATTCTCTATCTCTTAAAATATCTTATTATTCACTCTTTATAAGACTTAAGTATTATCATTATCTTGATTTATTTTCATTACTAATTAAGAAAGTATATTATCTATATTTACGGCAAGTTTTAGCATTAAGTATAGAGTTAGAGTGTTAGTAAATATTACATAGATTTCTTATAATAAGAGATAGCCACGGAATATAATATAGGACGTGATAGAGGAAGTCTGGTGCATTTTCAGAATTGATGCGCGAGATAATCCAGCGGCGGAATACAGCTGGCTCGCGTTCACGGTCTGTTCTTCGAGGCAGACTGTGATAATGTGACCTTGCTCGAAAATTCCACAATATATCCTGCCACCAGATCAACGGCAGCATAACTGTGCTTAACATCAGTATTCGTGTGGCTGTGTTCGACGTCGAAACTGTAAAGTCAGGAAGTCGTCAGTAGCGTTTGCGACTGATATATTATGCTTGTCACACGGAATGTGCCCGCGTACGAAATTTAGACTCGGTTTGGTAATGATTACATAATCCAGAGATCAATCCGTATCCAACCCAGCAATGATAGCATTTGCGGACTCACCGCTCATGTCTTCCAACGCTGACCTCGCGCGCTGGGTTCAAGCGCAGTATCAGATCTTTGGTGTGGACCAGAAGGGACACTTCATTGGAAAAAGGCCTTTCAAGAACCGCCTGATTGATCGATATCTCACTGTCAATGGCGGACGAGTTCCAAAGCAGGAGATTCGACAGCTGGTGAACTGGTTACGCCCCTTTCCCCTTTCACTTGTATGTGTACGTCCTCACCGATACCAGTCGATCATATTGTCCGGAGCAAAGAACTCCTGACGTTAATCAACGTCCTCATTGTGCTCCTTCGCCGGCGGTAATCGAACGCTCCAACTGGAGCGTCAGCGTCTATGGCGACATTCTCAGCCAAGATGATGTGGAAAAGAACACTACTGTCAGCTTCTGAAAACCAGGCAGCGACATCAGACTGACGGCAAACTGTTGCAGGCGATCACTGGGGAACCTGTCAGCATCGCTGCGCGTGATGCAGTTGGAGATGAGACTTCACCAAAGTCGGTTGAGGCGGCAAAATCCGACGAGCTGTACATCAAGCTCTCCACCACAACAAGACTCGTCCAAGCTGACGTTGAAGGAGGAATACAACTGTTCGAATCCCCGACAGACCGTCGGAAGTCCAAGCGTCTCTTAATCCCAGACTTCAAGGTACCATTCGCCCCCAATCGTCATGACGGCAATGACTGACGGGCCTCAGAGCTCAAAGAATTTACCGAAAATTCGCTTGGTAGCAACGGAGAGGCGCACGATCAGACCCGTCCATTCCCTACCCTTGAAGACCAACAATATCTATTGCAATCTGGCGTTGAGGGTCATGTCCGAGAAGAGACGCTCAAGGATGATATCCAACAGGCCGCCCTCTTTTCTGCAGACGTGCTGAAGGCCTACCAACCGAAAATTCTTCCGCAGCACAGCCTGCTGGGAACGAGGTCTGTCGCGGCACAAAAACCTTGGTGGTCAACAACAGAGGAGGATCGCAGACTATTTCAGAATACAAACACACCCTTCTCGGTATTCATATGCGGCTTACAGGGAAGTGGAAAGTCTCACACGTTGTCCTGCATCATCGGTGAGATATCCTATCGCTCGTCAAGTCTGCTCTGCTGATGATGCCTTAGAGAATTGCCTCATCCAGACTCCAATATTAGGGGACCTCCGGAGACCGCTCTCAGCGTTGGTATTTCACTTCAGTCAATATACTTCGCAGCTAAGCTTCAGGCCTTGCGAGGCAGCCTTTCTGGGGTGCCCTAACCGGCAATTTCCCACTTATCCGAGCGTTGCTCCCGTCAACATCCTGGTAGCGCCATCAAATTATCATAATCTCCAGGCCTCGTATGCGCAAATACCCGGCGTCAACGTTCAGCCCTTCAGACTGAGGCCCCGAGATTTGAATGTTAGCTCCATGCTCACGCTGATGTCCGTGGATCAGTCTCAGTCTGCGCCTCTATACATTGGTCAGATCACAAAGATTTTACGTGAGATGGCATCTACATCATCCCAAACTTTCAATTACGCCGAGTTCAAACGACGTCTGGAAGGATCCAAGCTTTCCAGAGCACAACGAGGACCTCTGCAGCAGCGATTGGAGCTTTTGGAATCTTTCCTCATCCTAGACGATTCGATTCCGAGTTGGAACTTTGAATGTGGTGGTGCCACCGTCATCGATCTATCGTGTCCTTTCGTGGATGCTAACATGGCATGCGTGCTGTTCAACATCGGCATAAGTCTGTATTTGGAGTCAGGTTTAACTACGGGCAAAATTATCGCAATAGATGAGGCGCACAAGGTACGTTCGACAGAAATCTCGATTGCAGCTCAACATGTACTTTGAGTACGATGATAACGATGAACAGTATATGAATGATACGCCTGCTGCCAAAGCTCTGACCGAGTCCCTCCTTTCTGTGATTCGACAGCAGCGACATTTCGGAGTGCGGGTGATCATCTCAACCCAAGAACCTACAATGTCTCCCAGACTTATGGATTTGTGTTCTATGACCGTGGTCCACCGCTTCACCAGCCCGGAATGGTTCAGTGTTCTTCGTCAGCATATCTCGGTGGAAGGGGAGGGGAAAAATCCTGCTGAACTCTTCAAGCGAATCTTGAATCTCCGAGTCGGCGAAGCCTTATTATTCGCGCCATCCGCTCTCCTACGCAGCAGGAATGGGAGAACACCCGAGAGGCTGGGCCCTGAAATTCTACAGGTCAAAGTGAGAAAAAGGCTGACATGGGATGGCGGGAAATCAATTGTCTGTGTATCATGAAGGCGGATTTCAAAGCTGATCGCCCGCTCATTTTCTTCCTCGCTAGTTTTATGAAGACAACTATCTGTGCTCTACAACATCTCGCTCGTGACAAGTACAAGAGACTATTTGGATGCGAATTATCGAACCTAATAAACATATACATTGCTGCATCTTGGTGGAGCGTCGTCAACGACTTGCTCTGTTGCAAGGCAGTAAGCCATCGCAATCAAATAGTAGCCCATAGGTTGAAGTCTTTCAAGGAATGCGGCAGAGTTGAGCTGGTGGAAGGGACTGTCGTGATCATACGTGGTGAACGGAATATCCCAGGGCACTGTGTTGGCCAATGCGACGATGTTCCTAATGATGTCGGCACGACAGCGTTCGCGGCATGAAGTCCTCTCCAGCAGCCCAGCCAGTCGAAGACAATCCATGCCTAGACGAGGATCTAAAGTGGAAGAAGGTCGAGCGGAAGAAAAGGTGATTTCTGACATCAGTTCGGTTTGTCGCCCAATGCGTGCAACGCGGCTATAACGCATCCACGTGAAGTCTGACGTGGTAATGGAGTATAGGATGAAGACCTCTAGAACACAGCGAATATATGAAAAAAGAACCTCATCGTTTTGAGCAATGCATATTTCCATTGTAAGGAAGGTGACTAATCACCAGCCCAATTTCACGAGTCAGAAGTGTGCGTGCGTGAGGAGGGGCAGAAAGTGTAGAAAACCGTAGTCGAGGCGCGCGACCTTGGCATCAATCTTGCCCATGGAAAGTGTGGTCTTTGGCAACAGACGTATTCCTCCACTGTTACGTATAATACAAAATTGTTTGTGTCCACTTTTCTAGATAGTCACTTCAAAGATATGGCTTATTGCATATTTCCTCCTTTACATCATTATCTTTCGCCCAGCCAGATGCTTGGTTCCAAGCGTGGGCTGAATGCGGCTATAGAAGTTCACCTCAGAAAGCGGTGGTATTAAGAAGCCAAAATCGGAGGACAAAATTATCATCGGAGGTGCTCAAGACTTTATAAGAATCAAATTTGCCATAACTAATTTACAATGAAATGATAATTATGACGCGAAATAAAATTTTGACATTGTCTATACTTTTAGCATTGAATCTTCTTAGCTTAGTGCTTTCAGAGACACCTAAAATTGCGACTGGCGATGATTATCCAGACCCTAAGGAGATATCATTATATGGCGTTAGCGGCCGACCCCGTTATCAAGATGTTCAACAAATAATTACAAAAGATTGTTGGCTTGAAGCAACATTAGCATCTATCGCACGCGTGGAATTTACAAGAATCATGAATATGTTAAAAGATAATGGCGATGGAACGGTCGAAGTCAATCTCTATGACCAACAGGGGCATCCGAGGTCAATGAATGCAAACAAAAGAGGCTTTCTGGGCAATACACTGCAGAATAATAGTCCTTCTTCCACCTGGATTGCAGTCATCCAAAATGCTATTGACGACCTGTTTAGGAATGACAAGTTTGGCAATGAGGCAGTTCATAAGAATGGTGGTTGGCCAGTCTGGGCACTCAAAGCAATATATGGTCGCAGCGCGACATGGGCATATTGTACTGATCCTGATATTAACATGACTGAGGTCCTAAGAGGAGGAGGTTCTTCCCCTGTTCTTATGTCGACCGTCGACGCAGCACATCACAATCCTTTGATAGATCATCATGTGTATTCAGTATGGGGGATGAAGGGTAGCGACACTGTCATTTTGCGGAATCCATGGGGTTCTATTGGAGAAAACGTCTGGGGTTATACAAATAAGGTTAAGGGAGCGACTGATCTTGGAGAAGGGATTTTTGAGCTCTCTCTCTCGAATTTTCTCCTAGGTTGTTATACAATAACCTATTTCTGATAAACTGTCTCAGCAGCAATTAGTAAGAGAAAGCATCAATAGTTCCACAGGTTTTCTGAAGTTTCAAACGCCTTATCCTGTGCGTTTCTCAATGCGTCCTCAAAATTCAACTATTGGTTATCGAACAGTGTTATCCTACGCTGAACGAATCAGTCCCAGCAAAATTTCACCTCGTTACTTTAATGATTTCATCTCCACGCTTGAATCTACCCCTAAGGGATACCGAGTATGACTGCTTACTTCTTAGGCTCTTAGACCTTCGTTTTCAACTCAAGAAGCAGCTAGAAAGGCAGGGCGCACATTCGATAGCCAATCGTAAAAAGAGGCCAGCTACGGAGTACATATTGATCAACCTTAGAGCATCGTGTTACTCATTAACATCTGTTGACGATAGTCTTCTGCTGCTTTTCCTAATATTCGCGATCTACGTTTCGGGATTCGGTGCTCCGACATATCAACCTATTGTGCACTATACAGATGGCGTAGAGTTTTGTTTCTCCTGCACCTCTTTGTTACTGATCGTGTTCTCTAGGATATCGAAGCTGGCATCACTCTTGAGTCCATCGCGAATGTAACCACCCATATCAGTTATGAGGGGGCAAAAGTATTGGCCAGTGGTCAAGTCGTCCTGACAAATCCAGAATATACTTCCGATCTAGATAGTATAAGCTTGAAAGGAGCCCTCGCTGAGCTCTTTTTACCAAAGACGTTCAAGTTCCTCGCATCTATATCAGCGTGATGGTGCATTAAGAGTAGTAACATCCCTTCGTTCCCATCAGAAGCTGCAAAATGGAACGCAGTCCGTCCCTTGGAATCCGTTGCACTGATGTCGGCGCCATGCTCTAGGAGAAATTGCACCATTCGCTTGTCCCCGTGAGAGGCTGCAACATGCAATGATGTCTTCTTATCAAAGTTCGTTGCATTGATATTGGCATCATGCTTAAGCAAACATTTCACCGTTGACTTGTCTCCATGAGAGGCTGCAATATGCAACGGTGTCTCATCGTCGAGGTCTTTTGCAGTAACATCAGCACCATGCGCTATTAAATATCGCATCATTGGCTCGTTCTCAAGACATCAGGAACGCTTGCTTTATTGGATCGATTTTATCATCTGAATGTTTTGAAGCCTCATCATTACTTCTCTGGAATGCAAACCCTTAACAAGATGGTGGGGAACAGGAATCGGCATCAGCTTGCTACCATCTGCTACATCCCAGAACATTACGCCACCGAGCTTGAGATTCACTGATAGCTCTCTGGTGAGGTATGTCTTGATGAGCGATAGGTTTCTGGAGAATTATGTCTTGATGTATGATTAAATTGTGGGTACTTATACCTCAAAGAATGATAGCTTGATGGGGATTCATGCTTTAATGAGCAGTGGTCCTTCAATATCATTCGTCTAGTGGATTCTCGTCTCGGCGATTCACCCTGAGGTATTCTCTTTTCTGATCCATGTTTTGAAGGCTTATTATAGTACACAGGATCGTCTTCATGACAAGATCGCTTGTGCTTTCTGTTATGGACATCTTTCTCCCACACTCTTCCGAGGCTGGCTGGTAGACTCTGCCGTTTGTCTGGATAATGATACTTGTTCTGACATTCACAATTTGAATTGTGCTGATATGTTTGGTCTTTAAAATACTCCCGATCGTCATCATGATACCGATGATTATGGTCATGTGACACCGTTGGCGGTGGCTTTTGTATTCGCAGCCCACGACTGGCAGCTCGTAGAAGGCCACGTACTGTGTCGAATCGTGGCGGTATCTCAACCTGGACTCGTTGTCTGAGACTTTCCCGATCAATCATTGAGTAAGCTCTTCCTCGCTCTGAAAACATATAACGAGCAACATCCTGGGCAAGCATATGACCTCTGTCACATAAGGTTGCGCCGGATATGTGGGCGTAGTAGGGATCATGGCAGTTTTTGCAACCTATGGCATGCCTGTGGAAACGCTCCATAACATACTTCTCATCCAGGCGAGGTAGTCTGGAGTAAACTGGCTCCGGTGTGAACCTCACATGCTGAGAGCTTCGATCGTCATCGTACACGGACATCCTCATTGTGGCTTCGTTCACATATGTTGTTGTAAGGTACTGGTAGTTTAAGTACTGAAGTTGGTTGACTAGTGAAAACTTCGAGCTCCGCAATATGATATTATGGAATGAAGGCAGCAGGCGAATTGCATATAGCAGAATAAGAAATGGCCCAAGACTGAAAAGTGTAGTCTGATAAAGAAGGGTAATTAAGTCTCGGTAAGTCTTAAAAGCGAGGAAGAAGTGAACACATAACCTGCTCCTCAAAAATCACCACTAAATTTTGGTGCTGTTGATCCGTTGTGCCATAACTTTATTACGTATCCGTTCAAAAGCGAGGTTACCTCTAACGATGCTCTTGTCAGATATAGCAAAGTTAATACTCATATAATACACTCTTTTAATTAAGTTTTTAATTCTGGCAGTATTATAACAAAAATCTCATATGGCTGCGACAGATTTCAATAATAAAGATTCATCCACTCTAAACGGTGCTCAGCAGGAAAGGTGGTTTATGAGGTACACAGGGCTGATGATTGCTTCTGAGAAAGGAGCAAATGTCAAAAATGTTTGAGGAAGCACTTCGGATCTTCGTTATCGTGTAACGGGCGGGTGAGAATCTGGCGAGCGCCAAGGGGCATGACCCTTGCCCCGAACGAGCTTGGCACTCGTGGCCACATATTGAATGCCAAGTTGCTAGCGATCTCTCGCTCCTGATCAAGGGTTATGCTGGGTCCCCGATCCGGTCTCGAGATCAAGATATGCTCTTTGGGCACATCCCGGACCGACTCCAGCATGGCGAGAAGATAGAGTTTCTGTAGCAAATGTTCTCTGGTGATAGTGCTTCCCCACATCCTGATTTGTGTGAACTAGGTGGCAGATTTTGCGAGATTATAATAATCATAAAATGTATAATAGAGAGATGTGAGTTGAGGTGCCATAGACGGATGGATCCTTCCCCGCACTTAGGGATCTGGGCGACCTGTTGGATTGGGGGGTCATTGTATGGGGGTCCAATAATGAGCTTAGCCAGGCGGCCCTCCTAAAGTTGAACCTGATCACTTCCGTCTTTCTTCCGAACATGCTTATGGCTTGTCACCGTTGGACCAGGGTCAAGTCTGATGGAAGCCACGGACGCTCTCTTAATCAAGGAAGAAGTAGACCAGATCCGCAAACAATTCTGAAGCCTGTCGCTTCGGCCGGAGGCGGTTCTTTGGCGGCAGCCATCTTGAGTGGCAGGGCACGGAAAGTGACTTCCTGATTGATTTAATGTGCACATTTTCGTGCTGGGAGGCTTGAATTCAATCAGTCCTTGAGCGCAGCTAGTCTACCCGCTCGACCTGGGCCTGAACGATTGGACAACGCAAACACTCGTCTCTCAAACGCCCTTGTGCGCAAATCTACAGCAAGTTGCTTTGTCTCAAAGTCCAACGAGTACGGCTAGTTCTGAAGTCGCGAGCAGGAAAGCTAAGTCATATGTAACTCCTTCAGCAAGTGGTTGGCGGCTCTGAACGCGCTGTTGTGCATTTGAGCGCGCCAATCCAATCCATGTCCACCGCGACAACAATCACCTTCGCCATGGCCACTGTCTTCTTTTTCTCCTCGCATCCAAGGAAATTTCCTTTGGAGGCGGTCTTGTCCTCTGCTGCTTCAACGATCATCCCAACCTCTACGGCCCGCAGCTCAGCTTGCAACTGTCGCGGTACATCTGGATTGGATCTCCAACCAGGTCTTTAAGGACTCTTACAAACGCATTTGCACCAGGTTCAAGATTCCACGTATCTGTGGCTTTAAGTCATCTTTCAGGAAATCCGCAAAAGCCGAAGACGGACGACGAAACGGTTCAGAAGCATCATAGATGAGATCCCAAAATCTGCTGACGAGTTTATGAAAATGTCTTTGAAGCGAAGTGCAGAGGGAAAAGAAGCAAGAAGCCTTCTAAATATCATTGTAGCTGCAAGAAGGCCCCTCATCCTCGAAGAGATGGACGTGGCTCTTGTAGTCCATCACGACGAAGTAAAGCTTCGACATCAAGAAAGTACGAAGCCAGATGACGAAAAGGACGAAGATGACGGAAAGGATAAAGATGACGAAGACGATGAGCTTTGTCTTCTAGCACTTGAGCGAAGAGCAAGACTTGATCCATGCCTGACTAAGCATGACGGATGGATTGAGAACCACAGTCCTCAGACTCCAAATATCGCTAGTAATATCGACGAATTCGTCTTTGACTTTTGCAAACCTCATTGCCGGACTTCCATACACCACATCGGGCCAACATGGGAACTGAGTAATGCTCACAGTACAGAAAAACATGGTGCAACCAAACGGCTTCCGTCCACAACATGGCCTCCGCCTACGTGTAGCCCTCTGGAAAGAACCAATCGTTCCGAGCAAGTAACGGCAAAAGCAGAGCACTTTGATGCAGAAGATTTTGTGGAAAATAGTACCACGATAGTGTCACACAGCGACAAGATAATAGCCTGGGTCCCAGCACCACCTGGATGGCCGAGGAATCGTCACGTCTTCCACAGGCATGTCAATGTAATACTCGGGCCGAACAGAACATCGACCGACTCAGGTTATTCCAGCAAAAGTTCTTCTGGGGACCAAGATGGTAGTCTTACTGATGCCAGCAGTGTTTCAAGAACGGAGCTGCCTACGGATAGCGCACAGCACAACGAGCTTACGAATGCTTTCTCCTCCACAGATAAGGATTGTTACCAGTACGGAAATCTTCCTAGCTCGAACGCCTTTCGGCTTCTGAGGATTTGGAACAAGTCGAAGCCCATACATTGCACGCTTGAGCCGTATGACTTGACGAACCATCCAGACTACTACGCGTTGTCTTACAAGTGGGGCACGACAGAGGAAGAGCTCGTTATCTCTGCTGCTATTATTGTGGACTTCCATCAGATGAAGATCACGCCAAATTTATACAATTTTCTCGCGCACTGGCAATCTTCGAATCGAGCGATGCCTCTTTGGGTTGACGCACTCTGTATCAACCAATGTGACACTGTGCATGATATGAGATATTATTGATTCTGTGAAGGAAGAAGAGGAGCATACGACAGGAGATTAAGAGTTAGACGATATTCTAAGATAGTTACGGCGCTGAAGCAACCTTGGACACCAGAAAACAGAGGTTGGCATCACATTTTCATAGGCCGCAAAAATGGCTTGAAAACTAAAATATAACTTTGGGACGCTTGGTCTACCCAGGGCCACATCCATCATTTCAAAAACATGGCGCAGCTGCTTAACGAGGTAGTTAGACTGCTCAACAACCATCTTGAACACTCAGCCAGCAAGCCTCTAATATCTCTCTTAATCTTCTCAGTATCAGTACCGGTCTTGGCTTTGATGTCAGGCATCATGGAAGAAGAAGAGAGGATGACCTTTATCTTTTTCACTCTCTCAATAACATTTCTATCTGTTCTGCTCAGGAAAATTGGTCGAGAATTGCTGCCTTGGCTGCAGCCTTCTACAGACACCTCAGAACTAGTCTGTAGAATTGGTGAAATGGCTCAATCAACAATTTTGTACTTAACCTTCCCATTGCTCTGTTTTCAGGCTGATCGAACCACAGAGACTGCCCCTCCATCCTTGCGTTCTCCGCAGCGCTTCTGCGAGCAGACGTGCGATTTCTACAAAACCAGCTTGCCGGCGTCATATTGTCCAACTCGCTCCTCGTGGTAGGAACTTGCCTTTTGCTTGGAGCCCACTTGGACGTTTCTTCCAGCTCTGTTGGCTTCTGGGCTGTGCTGGGTGTGGTAAGCCATTGGATACCAGCCTTATTCGCGACAAGGTTCAGTGGTAGGGCTATATGACCCCTCTTTCCATATCCGGCTAATGTGTCCCCAACAAGCTACTGAGCTGCTGCTATCATCTCGACTATATGCCGTCGTACTGGTAGGATTTTTCACCTACACGCGATCAATGGTAAGCAGAACCACGATGACAGGCGGGTTACGAAAGAGGTCGCTATCAGAGGACATCTCTCCAAGTCCTTTAACCACCATCCTGAGTTTCATATTCATGGGTACAGCACTGTTCACGTGTTTGATGTGGATGATGGATCGACTCTCCTCTACCAAGCTCATTGTGAGTCAGGACTTTGGTGCCATCATTCTCTTACCTCTTATGACTGGGGTGATCCAAGAGATTGTCTCCGCATTTCTAGCACAACCTCAAGCTCTGTCCCAGATCGCTGATTCGGCCATGTCCACGGTCCTGCGTACAACTCTATACTATTGGCCTTTGATAATTTGCGTTGGATGGCTTTCACAATAGGGTATCACCTTCTTCGTACCTGGTGTTCAGTTAATAGTTCATAGCATTGGCTTGGAGTATTCGTTCTTAGAATGGTTGAAGAGCTTCGTAAGTTGTGTGCTTAAAGAAAGAATATGATGATGAGCTCTATATAGAAGGATGATTACTCACCCAATTCTTTATATCTTATATTAAAAGCTTTATGATATAATAATAAAAGGCGTATATATGCTAAAAAAGGAGGCTTAATATTATCTATACTATTGTTTGTAATAATTAAGAATGATAATGTAAGTTAGATATCTTTTAGAGATGATATTAGCTTAAGATAAATAGTATCATCTTAGCTGATCAGCCTGCGCTATATGCTTAAGAAGTAAACTAGTACACATCTAATAAGAGTTTATCTTCGCCTAAGTTATATAATTGGGATAGAGATCTAAGTAAAAAGATTAGTTTAAACCTATTAAGTTTACTCTAATAAGGTAAATAATGTGTATTAGGCAGGTGAATAAGAGAAGGATTGACAATCTAATTAGATTATAGTTAAGGCCGTCATTTAGTTTATAATGTTAACGGGGAGAATGATGATAGCGGAGTAGTAAGAGGGGTCAACAGCAACCCCCGCAATGACAATAACTACACCACTCTAATAATAACAGGAAGATGACAAGGAGAACCACATTACTCCCAACAGCTAAGAAGATCCGGAGCTGTTGAGTCTCGCCTTAAGGACTCTGCCTTTCCACAATTGTTAAGCGGTACTGGCCGTCAGCTGCCAGAGGACTTTATTATGAGAGGCTTGATCTGGGCAAAGCATTACTTTCCTTACGGATTTTTTGAAGATCAAGTTGTAGATGAGGATGAACGTACCCTGGAGCTTCTAAGTCATGCTGCTCCCCGAGCCGAACGCTGTTTATGGTTAGGCATTCAGCTCGCTTCAGTAAGTCTTCATTGCCATGTAGGAATCGCTAGATGCAAACACTGATAAATTGATTTAGCTCGAGCGATGAATCATATATAACTCGCAAACCAAGCAGTTTTTCGTGAGGAATTTGGCGCAAGGTCTCGAATTATACCGAGCCTACATGTTTGACTGTTGATCTCCTACCATGTCAGTGGAACGCGGAGACAGTGAGATGATTAATATTAAGTCATGAAGATGTAAAATCACCCAATCTCAGAGCATATATTCAAGCGAGACAGGCAACACTCACTGACGCTCGTGAGTATAACATACCTGATGAAATCTGGATCTTTGGGGTCTGGAATCTGAGAGAGCCGGCAGGAGTGTTTATAATGAAAGAAGTACTCTCACTCATAACCCATTGTAAACAGATCAATTGAACAGAGATTTTTATAGATGACGAGCACAGTGATCACACATATTATATATATACAACCGTTCTACGCAGTCTCAAAGCTTCTATCTAGTTGTTTCAGCAGTGATTAAAACTGCTATCTTATTAGTAGCGGCTTCACATCTCTCAGCCACTTTCTTAAACTAACCTAACTTACTTATAGATTCTTCACTGAAAGTAGTAATAGTGATTAATATTATTAATAATTCTATATATTAAGTTTTAGATTGCTGAGTAAGATCTTAGAATTAAGTTATTATTAAAGAATATCTTTAGATAAGTATATATTAAGCTTAAGAGGAATTTACTTATCTCTTAATATTATTTTTAGTCTTAAAATATAAGTATAAAGACACTCTAATATAATTAATTAATATTCTCTAAAGTATTAGATAAAGATATATAGTTAAACTAAAGATAGATTTTTATATCTAAAGATAGTTAGCATCTAAAATTAAATAAGAGTTAGAAAAAGTCTTATATATTAGATTTAACTATAATATTATTATATAAACTAATTATCTCTTATATAGATATTAATATTTAGATAAGTGCTTAATAAACTCTTTCTAAGTTATAAGTAATTTTATCTTTAGTTTTAAGCTTATAAATAAACATTCTATATCTATTAAACTAAGAAGATATATTTATATGATTTATATTAAGCTATTTAATAATAAGATAATCTATTATATAAGACACTATAGTCTTCTCTTAAGAATCTATCTTATTTAGATCTTTACATCTCACTCTTCTATTATTATTAAGATAACGTCTATAATATATGTATACTCTTCTATATTAAATTTAGATATATATTACTATAAATTATCTCTTTATATTATTAAGATAACTACTAACTTATATATTTATATAGATCTAAATAGTTAACTATATCTTAATATTAAAGATAGATTCTTAAAGATAGTCTCTTAGAACTCTAAGATCTAAAATAATCTATAGATAATAAATTATATAAATAAGACTAAGAATATAAGATAACTTCTAAGATAAAATTATAATAATATTTCCGTTATAAATCTTATTAGTAAATACGAAGTTATTTAGAATTCTCTTAATAATTTTAAAATGTTTTATAGTCTTAGATAAGATTATAGAGAAAAATAGAGATTTGTATAATTTCTTACTCAGATTAATTTATAAGACTTTTTATTTTCATTTTTATTTTTTAAGAGAATATATAAAATATTCTAAAGAATTATCTTCTTTATAAATATTAAACTCATTAGTTTCAATATCTTCTTTCTCTTAAGTCTCCTCTTCTTCTTCTTAAGTCTCCTCTTCTTCTTCTTAAGTCTTCTCTTCTTCTTCTTCTTCTTCTTCTCCTTCTTTTTCTTCTTCTTCTTCTTCTCTTTTAGAAGTGTTATTAGATTCTTTAAAATTCAATATCTAAAGTAGATGACATCTTCTAATCTTTATATTAGTAATAGTTATATGCTTCTAATTACCGCAGTTATTTATTCTAGAACATTCTCTATATAGAGATAGGATCAGCTAGTCTTAATTATAGAAGTTAACTATCTCTACTATATTAGATTCTAAGTTTATTACTTAGTGATATATGTGAGATTCAGTTACTACTTATTTATCAGACCTCTAAATCTAAATAGAGAAGTTGATATCTTATAATTATAGAACTAAGAATAATAGTATTCTTCTAAAATATCTAATAAACTAATTATATTTCAGTTGTAAAAGTTTTAGATAATATACTAAATAAGCTTCTAACTTATTATAGTCTAAAGAACTAATAAAGACTTAGATCTTTAATATTTTAATATATAGAGTGTTTATAAAGTCTAGATAGAAGTTCTTAATATAAAGGGCGGTGACTGTAATATCTGAAGATATATAAGCGTACATTAAATAAATATCTAGAAAGTATACTTAAGTTTAAAGAAGATAATTTCTAAGCTTTAAATTTAGAATGTCTTACTTAGAAAGTCTAAGTTATACTCTTCTTTCTGCAAGATAAGAACTTATAATAAAATATTCTATAATATATATTGATTATAAGACGTTTTAGAGCTTCTCTTTTATAAGCTTCTTTAGACTTAATAATTTTAGATTATTAAGATAATTATTATTAAAAGTCAGATATTAAAATAACTCTTTATAATCTTAGAGTAGCTGCGATAAGTTATTAATATCTATTAGATAATATAAATAGTTCTTATTAATAAGAACTTACTATTATAAGATTCTATAATAGATTTAAATCTAAGACTTTTATTAGAAATTTAGTTATTAAGATAAGATATAATATCTCTATATAAGCGTCTTTATAATTATAAAGAAGGAATTAAATTTAAGTTAATAACTTTTCTAGTAAAAGTTCTTAGAATAATATATTAAGATTATAAATTTATCGCGAAAATAAGAGACTGATAAGATGATAAAGATGTTAAGATAATCTAGTTTAAAATAATAGTAGCTGAGTGTGCTACTTCAGCTTAATCATTCTATAAGTAATTCTATCTTAAAACTTAACTCCTCAAACTCTATATTTAATAGCAGCTAGTCATTAATCTTTAATAAGTAACTTAATAAACGCCAGCCTTTTAAATTTCTCTTTTCTTACGCGTTACAGCTGCATAAAGTGCTCCCCAAAATCTATATTTAAAGATCAAACGCCGGCTAGTCTCTGACAAGTCTGATTAATAAGAATCAATCTTAATAATATGCAGAATATAAGTCGGAAGCGATGAGCCATACTTATCTAAAACAAAGACTGTTCAATATAACTTATGATTCCCAGCCTTTTCACTAGAGTACAACTTATCTCTTCTCTCTTATTCTCTTCTTTATCTTCTATTAAGATATCTTCTAATTAATTTTCTATATATTTCTATTAAGTCTCTTAGCTACTCTCAACTTAACTATTATTATTAATTTATTTATCTATCTTCTCCACTCTTAATATTTTAATAAATTCTAACTTCTTCTTCTCTCTTATAAAATACCTCTTTATTTAATTATTTATAACTAAACTTCTAAACTTAGTCTTATTAAATTTCTTAAGTCTAAAGCTTCTCTTTATTTAATTTATATTTTTTACTTAAAAAGACTTATATTAATATACTAAAAACTTATTCTCTCTTATTATATCTATAATCTTATCTGACTTATATTATGGAACTAAGATTTCTACTTTAATTAGTTTTATTCTAATCTTTTATTTAATATTAAAAACCTCTTTATTTTCCTCTCTTTTATATTATTATCTTAATTAAATCTTTTATAAATTTCTATTATGTCTCTTAAGTTATAACTCTCTTAATATTAACAGCTCTTCTCTTATCTTTATATCTTTTTATATAAGAAATAATTATAAAGAAACCTCTTCTTTAATAAAGAATATTAAATCATATCTATGTACTAGATAATAAGATGTAACTTCTATAGATAACTAAACTATTACTTAATTAATTTAAAGAATAGCTAATAGATTCTATATCTAATTATTATATTTCTTAATTCTTAGCTTTAATAATATATTCTTAATAAATTAATAATCTTTCTTAATTCTTCTATTATTTTAAGAATAATATAATAATATAAGAATATGCTTTAACTTATACTTCTCCGCCAACTTCTTTATCACTTCTTAAAATTCAGTCTTTTTATTAGAAAGAAGTCTTCTATAATATTTAAATTAATAGATAATATTATATTAGAGAAATCTTATAACTAATTTAATAGACTTTATTATAAGAGCTTCTCTTTCTACTTACTCTAAAAGATTATATTAAGCTAAAACTAAATATTTATAATCTCTCACTTTTAATATTATTACTAGATTAATTTCTATCTTCTATTATAATAAGCTAATTTATATAGAATATAAGATCTTATTCTCTTAATTCGAAGCTTAAAATTAGCAGACTATATATAAATAATAGTAAGTAGTAACTTTCTTAGTTAAGCCCTTTTACTAATATCTATTAGCTACTCTTTAATAAATCTCTTCTCTTTCCTAATATTTATAATCTTTATATAGAGCTCTAAGAATCTTTATTCTCACATTCTTATTATCTATTACTTTTTAAAATAATATATTCTTACTAACTTTTCTAAATAGATAACTCTTATAAATTATAAATCTTAATATATTTCTTTTAAATATTATAAACTCTTTTCTTAATAGCTTATCTAATCTTTAAAATATTATTAGTTATCTTATAATATTAATTAACTTATCAGAATATTTAGACTAAAGAGACTTATTCTTATTTTACTTCTTCTTCTTCTTCTTCTTCTTATTATATCTTAATATATTTAAATTTTTCTCTTTCTCTTTAACTACTTTCTTCTTACTTATCTTCTTATTACTTACTTATATATTAATAGAATATAATAAAGTAGTTTAAGATCGGGTAAGTATAAGATAAGACGGTATTATCTATATTATATCTAGCTCTTTATTAATAAAAGCGTTAATATCCTTCTTCTTCTCTACTTCTTCTATTAATAGTAATCTTTAAGATAGCTTATTTATAATTATATACTTCTTTTCTAAAATATATTAAATATTAAAATTAAAAAGACTAATTTATATTATCTACCGCGTTACTAAAATCTCTAAAAGATCTATTAAAGATTTATTTAGTTATATTATTAATATCTTTATATCTATCTTAATTATAAATTTTACTTTATATAAATAATTTTAAAACTTCTTTAAGATCTCTAATAATTCTCTATACTCTCTCTTTTCTATATTATATTTCTACTTATTATTACTTTATATTTCACTTTTATATCTTAAAAAATATCTTCTTTCTTCTTTATCTTCTTATAATAAATATCCTTCTCATCTAACTAGACTTATATTACTTCTATATAATATCTTTTCTACTCTCTCTAAATAGTTAATTAATATTAATACTAGTACTATTATTAATATTATCTTTAATATATCTATTACTTCTTACTACTCTACTCTCTAATTAAACAACTTCTCCTTCTAAAATAACTTAAAAATAGATAATATAATTTAAGAGAAATTTTAAATCTAAACTTAATAATAAATATAAATACTGATAAATACTTATATCTTAGTAATATTCTAATAGTCTAGTTATTTTAGAATAATTAAAATTTTCTTCTAATTAGAATATCTCTTATTTATATTATAGATAAAATTTATAATCTAAAGTTCAGCTATATAGAACTTACTCTTTACTTTAGTAATTATTACTTCTACTCTCTCTAAATTAGTAAGTATAGTATTAATATTCTATAAATATTTCAGTATAAATTATTAAATTTCAGAAAGCTTCGGCATCTTCTTATTATTATATTAAGTTTATAATTCTTTAATATTAATATTATTAAGAAAGAGTCTAATATAAATTAGAATTAAATCTTTAAGAATCTAATTAATAATTTTAATAAACTAAGCTACTAAATTAATTATATCTTAGAGTAGAGTAGTCTAATAAAGAAGTTTATAAGTTATTATAATAACTATTATATTCCTACTTTTCTTTATTAATTTAATCTAATTATAGTTTGAGAGAAAGTTTATATAGCTATCTACTACTATTTTAGTAAACTCTTTTAAGAAGTTATTTATTAAAGATAATAAGTTAGTGTTCTTAATAATAATCTTATTAATATATATAGCAGTATTAATTAATTAATACTTAGTATTATTCTTTTTTATTAGAAACTATAGATTTCTATATAATCTATTATAATACTTTAGAATTTCTATCTTTATTTTATTTATAATTATCTCCATTATTACTAACTATAATACTTTAGTAATTAAAGAGTTAATGATCTACTAGAGAATATAGTCTATTATAATAATCTTCTATAAAGAAGTAACTTCCTCTTAAACTCTTCTAACTTCTATAAAATCTTATAAAAGTATTATCTCTTTATTAAGTAAAATTATTATAAGAATCTCTTACTCTTATAATCTTATCTCTAATCTATATAAAATCTTCTTTATTCTTTCTAATATAAGTCTTATACTAATAGAAGTCTATATAAATTAAGAAATAAATTACTTATTCTAGATAGAAGAAAGTCTTTTCTTATATATTTCTATCTCTCTCTTTAATATCTCTTTCTTTTATAAAAGCTTATCTTTAGATCTCTTCTTATTAGACTTCTATATATTTTATAATAATACTTTCTTCTTCTTTTACTTATATAATATATTCATATAAATAGAATAATATAGATTTATAAAAGCTGAATTAAAATAATAAGAAAGATAAGATATTAACTCTAAAATACTAGCCTAACTATATTATAGCTGAAAATAAAAAGTAGTAGAAAAATAATAATTATATAAATTATTTCGCCATATCGTGTATATAATAGAATATTTAAACTGATTTCCCGCATCTCATACTATACTTTCCATCTTAACTTTCTTCTTCTCCTCTTCTTCTTCTATCTCTATCTTAATTATCTATATAGCAGTAGTAGAATGCTTTCTTCTTATTAAGTACTTTTACTATAATACTTCTCTTCTAACTTAAGACTAACTTATTTATTTAAATACTTCTCCTTCTCTAATTCTATAAATACTTAATATCTATAAATATCTTATTATTATTAATTTATTATAATATCTATTTTAATAGTCTAAAACACTATCTTAGTAAGATTATTTAAAGATTTTATTAATTCCTAATATATTTTATTAATATAATCTTTAATACTCAGCTTTATAACGCGAGAATATATTCTTTTAAAATCATACTCTACTCTAATCTCTCTATCATCTATACTAGAATCTTATATATTACTATTTTAATCTAAACTCTTACTATCTTAATAATATTAGTAAATCTTTAAAGATATCTATTAATTCCTAATATATTTAATAATAAGTTATTTAATATAGAAAGATTCAGCTTATCTCAGC